>Ga0075158_10000056_pt1 | contig 80341 bp, 71 predicted proteins | sample JI91814BDNA_FD_70968 | JGI IMG/M metagenome (GOLD analysis project Ga0075158, IMG submission 70968) | Wastewater effluent complex algal communities from Wisconsin, to seasonally profile nutrient transformation and Carbon sequestration -... | ecosystem: Engineered > WWTP > Effluent > Algae... | reverse complement strand
GTACGCGATTTAAAATCTGTTTTAAAAACAGAATTTAATATTGAAGGCAATCCGAAAGAAAAAAAATTTGTAGATCTTGTTCTGGAAGTAAAACCGCATCAGGTAACCCTGGTACCGGATGCACAGGGGCAGATTACCAGTGATCATGGCTGGGATACATTACAAAACAAAGCCTATTTAAAGGAAATAATTTCTTTGTTTCATTCCCACCAAATTCGTACATCCATATTTGTGGATGCCGATGTCAAAATGGTTGATGGAGCAAAAGAAACCGGAACAGATCGGATTGAATTGTACACTGAAAATTATGCGAGGTATTTTTTAAGTCAAAAGGAAACAGCGATCAAGGCATTCGTGCACGCGGCCCAGCGGGCGCACGAGCTCGAAATTGGCGTCAATGCGGGCCACGATCTCAACCTCGATAATTTAAAGTATTTTAAAGAACACGTGCCGGGTTTGCTGGAGGTTTCTATTGGTCACGCGTTGATTAGCGATGCGCTTTATTTTGGACTTGAAAACACGGTACAACTTTATTTACGGCAATTGAAATAATTTTCACCACATCAACATGGAATTAGCGTTTAGGGAATATGGCCAGGGTCAACCGCTCATTATTTTGCATGGACTTTTTGGGCAGAGCGATAACTGGAACACCTTGAGTAAAGGCTTTGCTGAAAAAGGATTCAGGGTATTTACGTTGGACCAGAGGAATCACGGACTTTCGCCGCACAGTGAGCAGTGGGATTATGATGTAATGGCTGACGATTTAAAAGAGTTTATTGACCGGCATCAACTAAAAAACCCAATTTTACTTGGCCATAGTATGGGAGGAAAAACGGTTATGTTTTTTGCTTTGAAATATCCGGATATAGCCTCAAAAATTATTATTGCTGATATAGCGGCGCGCGCTTCACATCGCCACCACGAGGAGGTGTTAAAAGCTTTGAATGCTGTTGATTTTAGGACACTTAAAACACGTAAAGAGGCAGAAACGGTTTTAAACGGGTACATCAGCGATGCCGGTACTAAACAATTTTTACTCAAGAACATTTATTGGAAGCAAGACGAGTTAATGGCCTGGCGCTTTAATCTGGAGGTGATTACGCGCCATTATGATGAAATTCTTTTGGAGGTGCCACAAAAAACAAGCGAGGTAGCCACAATGATTATGCGGGGCGAACGATCTAATTACATAAGTGATGAGGATCTACTGGACATGAAAAAACGTTTCCCGAATTCGGAGCTGGTCACAATTAAGGACGCTGGTCACTGGGTGCACGCCGAAAAACCGAAAGAATTTTTTGAAGCGGTGATGGACTTCATAGCTAATTAGGGCTTTAGCCTTAGATGAAGTTCCTTTATAAAATCGGTAATATCTGTTTTTGGCGGTAAAACATGGGCATTAATTCCTGCCATACCAGCAGCTTTCACATGTTCCACCGAGTCGTCAATAAAAATAGTTTCGTTGGGGTTGAGTTCATTTTCATGAAGCACTTGTTCAAAAATTTCAAGATCCGGTTTGCGCATACCCATACGGCACGAATAATACACTTTGTCGAAATAATCGTTAAAATTACGGACTCCATGTCTGATATAAAGATTGTGTTCAAAAGCGCTGATGTGTGGCTCGCAGGTGTTACTTAATAAAAACGTTTTGTAATGAGGTTTAAGCGCTACCAGCATGTCGAGTCGTTTTTCAGGCACGTCCAGCAACATGGCGTTCCACGCTTCCAGCAAGGCGTCATCTGGACCTTCGTAGCGCAAGTGTTTTCTAAGTTCTGAGAAGAAAAAGTCACTTGAAATATGACCCTTATCAAAGTCATTAAACAGTTCCAGTGAGTGCCCCGATTTATAAAGCTCTTCAAAAGGCATATAACTTAAGTGGTTAAAGGCTTCTATGGTTTTGTTCTGGTTGAGATTAATGATTACACCACCCAGGTCGAAAATTATATTTTTTATGTCTTGCATTATTTTTTTGCAATATGCGGGTATTTATCTATTTTTGCAATCCGTTTATTGAAAGATAAACAAGGTCCTATAGCTCAGCCGGTTAGAGCATCAGACTCATAATCTGAGGGTCCTTGGTTCGAGCCCAAGTGGGACCACACAACCAGAGTAAGCGTAGGAAGCGAAAGCGAGCACACGAACTCTGGTTTTTTTCTTTCACTTAGTTTTCTTCAAATCTGATTGTTTTAGTTTGAGATTTGTTTGGTAATTTCTAAAAGCCACTATTCTTGTTTTACAATGCCGGGAGGCAAGCGTTTCCTTTTCATCACGTTTTATGTGCCAGAAAATTTCACGGGTACAACGACACAACTATTTTCTTTTGAAATCCTCTTTTTCATGGTAAATTGCCGTTGATTAAACAACCCTATGCTTGAAAGACGCCTCAGCCTGAGACAAGCCACCGCCATCAATATGATCGATATGGTAGGCATAGGCCCGTTTATTACCTTACCAATGGTGATTGGCATGATGAATGGGCCGTATTTTTTATACGCATGGATTGCCGGGGCGCTCTTATCTTTTGTTGATGCCATGGTGTGGAGTGAGTTGGGGGCGGCTTTTCCGAAGGCGGGCGGATCTTACAATTTTTTAAAGGAAGCTTATGGTGGCAAAGGACCCGGTAAAATGATGAGTTTCTTATTTGTTTGGCAAACCATGATCCAGGCCCCCTTGGTGATAGCTTCCGCGGCCATCGGTTTTGCTTCTTACTTATCCTATCTTTTGCCGCTAACGGCCATCACTTCTAAGCTGGTGAGTGGCTCGGTGGTGATCCTCATCGTCGTTTTGTTGTACCGCAGAATTGAAGAGATTGGAAAGATCAGTGTGTTTTTGTGGGGAGGGGTAATTCTTACACTTCTCTGGATCATAGGTGGCGGTATTGCGCATGGAAATATATTCTCGCCCATAGAACACATGAATGATGGATTGACTGTTAATTATGCGTTTGTTGCGGCCATCGGATTTGCAAGTGTTAAAACCATGTACAGCTATCTTGGTTATTACAACGTTTGTCATCTTGGGGGAGAGATTGTTCTTCCCGCTAAGAACATACCACGCAGCATGTTTATTTCTATTGCAGGAATTTCTTTTTTGTACCTGGCAATGAACGTGAGTGTGGTTAGCGTTATTCCCTGGCAGGAGGCAAAAGACAGCGAGTTTGTGATCAGTTTATTTATGCAGAGACTGGCAGGAAATACCGCCGCGGTTATTGTTACATGCATGATTTTGTGGGTGGCGTTTGCCTCAGTATTCTCGGCTACGCTGGGCTATAGCCGGATTCCATATGCTGCTGCTGCGGATGGCGCTTTTTTTAAAGTGTTCGCAAAATTGCACCCCACGCGACAATTTCCTTATGTTTCACTTTTGATATTAGGTGCTTTGGCATTTATTTTCAGTTTGTTGTTTCGCCTCAGGGACGTTATCAGCGCTATACTTGCTATGCGCATTTTGGTTCAGTTTATAGGGCAAGCGGTGGGTTTAATTTTACTCAGAAGAAAAAGGGGCAGACAATTTTTCCCTTATAAGATGCCTCTTTATCCGTTACCGGTTTATTTTGCTATCGTGTTATGGGCGGGAGTACTTATTTCAACCGGATTAAAAATGGTGCTGACCGGCCTGCTGGTAATTGCAGTGGGAATTCTTGTGTATTTAATTAAATCAAGCAGAGCTGGCGAATGGCCTTTCCGGGATAAGGAGGCGAAATGAAAAAGTAAAGATTAATTACCCGGATTTTTAATGGTTTAAATTTGCACGGCTTATAAGGCAGGATTCGTAATAATTTAGTTCTAGTTGAGCCAGAAATTTCACATTATTCTTAACGTCCATAAAAATAAAAACGCCTAATTTGTCTTAAAATATTTTTTATGAAACGAATTTTGACTCTATTAGCGTATGCCTCTTTTGTATCAGCAATGGCGCAACCGCCAAAAACAGATCAGATAAAAACAGCCAAAGGCCCTCTGCTCATTCAGCCGATTTTTCATGGAGCGGTGGTGTTTTCCTGGAATAGCAAAACCATTTACGTGGACCCTTACAATGGCGCGAAAGGTTATGAAGGTATGGCTCCTCCCGATCTGATATTAATTACGGATATTCATCCTGACCATCTGGACACTAAAACACTGGAAGGCATCAATACCTCAAATGCTACTTTTGTGGTTCCGCAGGCCGTTGCGGATCAGCTTCCTGAAAAACTGAAAAGTAAAGTAGCGATTGTCGGGAACGGAAAAACCACCAAACAGTCAGGAATTACTATTACCGCGGTTGCCATGTATAATTTACCGGAAGCGGCGGACGCTATGCATACCAAGGGAAGAGGAAACGGTTATGTCTTAAATTTTGGCGGAAAAATGGTATATCTGTCGGGTGATACGGAAGACATTCCCGAAATGCGTGCGCTCAAAAATATTGATGTGGCGTTTGTCTGCATGAACCTACCCTACACAATGGACATTAACCAGGCCGCGGACGCCGTATTGGCATTTAAACCAAAGGCCGTTTATCCCTATCATTATCGCGGGAAGGATGGTTTAAGTGATACGGAAACATTTAAAAAATTAGTCAATGTAGGCGATGCGAAGATTGACGTGAGGTTAAGAAATTGGTATCCTGCCAACTAAAAAATGCACGATGTTTTATTCCTCCTGGAATAGACAGTTGTCGTAAATAACCCCTTTCATTGACAGATTTACACAGTACAAACAGCTGCAATAACACCTTACTTTGTGATAACTTAAAACCAATCAAATGGCAACATCTAAATCGACTAAAATCATTTACTGGATTACTACCAGCATTATTTTCGTATTTGAAGGGCTGATACCGGCTTTTACATCGCATACCGATCTGGCGGTTGAGGGCATTCGTCATCTTGGGTATCCGGATTATTTCAGGGTATTGCTGGCTTTTTTTAAGGTAGCAGGGGCTCTAACCCTTATTATTCCCGCTATTAAAAACCCCTACAAAGAATGGGCTTATGCAGGGTTTGGTATTACCCTGATTTCGGCTTTCGTTAGCCATGGTGTGGTAGATGGATTTAATGGACAAACATTTTTCCCGTTGATCATCTTTGGTATTCTTGCAATTTCTTACAAGTGTCACCATAAAATTTATTCTATAAACTAAGAAAGGACCTTATCGTCATCATTAAAAAAGGAAGGTATTACCTTCCTTTTTTAATTGACATATTGAATGAATCAGATCAGTTGATCGAAATCAATTTCTGAGCTGTTTTTTGACCATTCACAGACACTTTTACAAAATACAAACCAGATGGAACACCCTGTAGATCGAGAATTTGTGAGTGGGGGCCTTCTGATTGTTCTTTGTTCGATAATTCTTTAACCAACGCGCCGGTAAGGCTTACCAACTCTATTGTCACAACTTGTGCACTGCTAAGTTTAAAGGAAACGTTGGTGAGAGAGCCTGCTGGGTTGGGGTAAACGGATAACTGGCTAAGTGTTGTTAAACGATTTTCTTTTATGCCTACAGGATCTATTTCCGGTTGAGGGGTTAGGGCCAACGATACCGGGGTCATAGGAAAGTCGCCGTTGGTACTTGAGTTGCCATTTACCGCGTTGGCTCCCACGTAAATGGTGGCATTATCGTTGTTCGATGGCGCTGTCCACTCAAATGTAAAAGAGGTGCCGCCAGTTCCGGATTTTGGAGTAGTGTGTACCGCATTTTTTCTGGAGCCCGAATTAAGAAATTTTACACCTGAACCCTGCGCATGCATAGTACCAGCATTTGCGTTACTGGCGTTTAAAATTTCACATCCAAACCCAAATGCATTGAAGCCGGAGGCTGCAACATTGATGGTGATGGTATAATTTGTGCCTGGAACATACTCGTTATTTGTAAAAAAGGGAGTAGCAAAGATCGTGGTGCCGGAGGCAGCGCTGTTTCCGCCACCGTGGCATGAATTGCAGCCCGTTTCGCCGGGTGAGGAGGTGTACCCCGCAATGCCGGTTTGATAGTTAGCAATAAATGCGGAGGTAGTGATTAGGGTGATGAGTGCAAGTGCAACACTGGTAATTTTTTTCTTCATAATAGTAGATGTGTGTGGTTATGTTAATAAAAGTATGGCATTCTGCTTATTTTAACGGGTACAAAATAAACATACGCTTGTACTTTTCAATGATCGGACATTATTTTTATCCGATCTTTAACATTGTTCCAGAAGAATTACAAGAAGGGTCTAGGTCAAGTCTTTATTAAAGCGTTAGTTGTGCAAACAGCTTTATTAAAAGGTATGTTACTGGTTTTGAATCACCAATTTATGTGTGGAGTTACCTTTAGTTGTAATAATTTCGACGACATACACTCCATTTTTAACATCGCTGACATCAATAGTATTTGTTTTAGTTAGATTCTGTCTAAGAACTACCCGACCTAATTGATCTGCGATAACAACACCGAGCAAATTATTTTCTGAAGAGGATATTTGTATGTTATCATTCGCTGGGTTAGGAAAAATGTTTATTGAGCTATCATTTACAACTGGATCAGAAATTCCAACCATCAAATTTGATATGTCCAACTTCAGGATAAAATTGTCGAAGCACGTAGAGGCGAATATAGAATTTTCTTCTAATTGTAATTCCTGAACGAGAGTATTTTGATTGGTATAAGTAAGAGTCCACGAATTTCCGCCGTCTGGGGTGTAGTATATTGCTTTGTTAGTACAAAAAAATCCTTTTTCCATATTGAGCATAACGAAACTTTTTATGCATTTGGAAAAAGGGAATTTAATTTTTGAGTAAAAAGAACTTGCACCATCATTAGTAAAGAAAATTGAATCGTTGGAAATGATGACACCGTTTAAAGGATTAAAGAATTTCAGTCCTGTTGCATTACTTGTACCGTGAAAATGTTTGGTATCCCAGGTACTTCCTTCATCATGCGTCACTGCGATATGCATGTAATGACCATACCCGATGGCAATGCCTTCCTGCTCACTAAAATAGGAGCTGTTTATCTGATGCATGTCTGGCTTAAAGTTCTCAAGATACGACCAGGTGGCTCCTCCATCTGTTGTTACAAATCTTTCAGTTTGCATTTTCGCAGTACCAAAAGCCATTCCATAATGTTCGTTGAAGAAATTGATATGAGTTAGTATCGAGTTAGTTATTAAGCCATTTTTTATGGTTTGCCACGTTAAACCACCGTCAGTGGTTTTTTTAATGATGGATTCAATTGAGCCTCCTATTCCCGAATAGCAGGAACCATCATAACCCACCACATAGCCGACAGAATCATTGACAAAGTGCATATCAGTGTATTCGTGGTAAGATGAATCGGAAGGAAGGGTTGTCAAGTTCCAATTTTCACCCCTGTTATTTGATCGCAGTAAAGTGGAGTGATTCCTGTTAAAAACATAAATACTGTTTTTTTTTACGATTAATTTTGAAATCCCAGTATTAAGGCTGTATCCTGGGTATATTGAAACCCAGTTAAAAGTTTGCGCCTCGTTATAGATAAAAATAGTTACAAAGATGTAACACAAAAGTATTTTTTTCATATTAAGAATAATTTAAAATCCATTAGGAGTCGTTATTATTTTAAAAGTAACTTCACTTGTACTATTAGCATAGAAAGATGCACCAGGTAACATTGTGATGTCACCACCTGCCCTAAAGTGCGCAGTTACGCCAGCCGGGACACTAAAACCTCCCTGTGTGTCGCTGAGGATTGTGTTGCCAGACCAATAGAGGTCTCCTATATTTATGGAGCCACCAAGTACAGGTGAACCATTGGTTGTGTAACGATATATTTTTCCACTACCGTTTACCAAGAAGTCAGATCCATTTTCTCCATCAAGTATAACCCGGCCACTTCTGGCATACCATACATCGTAAGTAACAGCCGAATTTAATGTTGTGAAACGGAAGGGAATATTTCGCCCCCCGATACAGTCATTGGCATCTAGATCATCTATCCACCCGTCACCAATGTTATAGCCAGGAATTGACATTGGGCTGAATGGGTATGATGAAGTGGTAGATGGCGTTGGCTGATCTTCCCAATCCCGCCATATTTTATCTACCATAGCATGGTGCAGATAAAATACCGGATCAAGTGGCGACAGACCTCCGGCCATGGTACCGCCAACCCAGACGTGCGCTCCGCCATGTACACTCTCCAGACTCTGGCTAAAATTAGTTCCAAGGACTGGTTGAAAAGGCGTAATGCTAAAAAGGGAATTTACAGTTGCAGCTGAGGGTAAATTAGCGGAGGGTGGGAGTGTAATCGCCCTGGTGACGCCCCAAGGGGTAAAGTTCGCAATTGGCAAAAAGTTGTTATACTCCCAAAAATTTGGATCTGTTATCGCGGTTGGTATGGATGGGTTCCCCTGCCATGGATCATAAGTCCAATCCCAATACGGTAATCCTAAGTATTCATAGTTTACATTTGTGTTTTTCAAAAGTAACTCCCAGTGCAATAGAAAGAAACGATGAAATGAGGTGAAGTTGTAACCCAGCCCGCCACCGCTGTGGATGTTACTTGCAAAGTGCGTATTGTGCATGTTTGCCAGCCAGCTGTGGTCGTTTATCGCTGTTCCGCCAGAATTCCAAAGTGTCTGGAGCGCAGTATTAAAATCTGTCTTCTCGGTAGTGGTCATTTCCTGGTAATTCTTTCGGATCAACTGGGCGCTTGCAGCCTGCGCTTGTATCAATAGGTACAGTGCCACGATAGTCTTTTTCATGATCTTTACTTGTAAGTTAAAATTCTTTTTATTTCGAAGTATTTTGATCTTTTTTGAGTTTTTCAACTTCTTTTTTCAGCTCTATCACATATAGGGTTAGCTCTTCTATTTTTTCAAGCAGCTTTGCGTCCATCGTCGCTACATCTAATCCTTCCTTTACCATTTCTTCCGCAGAAGGCACTCCCGGTAGGTGTTTATTTTTTTTAATAAATGCGTCCAACTCATTTAAAGGTTTAAGTTTATAGCCATTCGCAAATACATAGTCAGACCAGTTCGCGGTTGCGTCAATAGCCACTTTAACTTTTTCAGTTAAAATACCATCTTTTACATATAGTTTATAAGTTCCGGGGGTGCTTGCAACAGCTCCAATTCGAATTTTACCACCAACTTCAGCTCTCATAGCTTCGGTACCGCCCACATAAAGTGAAATAGGTCTTGTTACACCTGATAATCCGGCTGAGGAATATAAACCAGCACCGTATTGCGTCACGGCCATCACCAATTCAGATTTGCTAGCATTTGTACCTGAGGATAGATGAACGAAACAACCATCTAAATTACTTGGAGAGTTTATTTGAAGCATTGCATCAGCAGATCCGTATACACCTAATATTCCATTGTTACCAAATAATACTTTTGTTCCATTTCCACTTGTTGGGTCTTGAACTACTAATGGCTGAACCGGATTTGCACCTGTTCCTATTCCAACAAAGCCATTTCTGTACATAGGCACTGTACTACTGGTAGTGCTATTCCATTCATTTTGGCAAAACGCCATATGTGATAAAGAGATTAGAGTCGTAAGTAATTTGAATCTTTTCATAGGTTAAAATTTTATACCTCAATGATAAAAATTCAGTATAGGTGATGTGTTGTATATTTGTGCCTTTTTGTTGTATTAAATAAAATAAGTTGGAAAAATTTAACTACGTTCGGAAACGTTGCGGTCGATTATTACTTGTAAATAAGTTGTCTCGCAAATTCTTTTGGGAGCATCCCCGCTCTTCTTTTAAAGAATTTAATAAAGTGTGGAAGGTCGGTAAAATTGAGACGATATGCTATTTCTTTTTGGGAGGACGAGCTAAACAAAAGAAGCCTTTTAGCCTCTGTTAATAGCCGTCTGCGAATATAGTCACCAGGGGATGTGTTGCCATAACAGACACAGGCTACAAAGAGTTTTTTTCTTGTTATTCCTAAAAGTTTCAAATAATCATCTACCTTGTTGTAGTTCTGTATGTGTTTTTCAACCAAATGCGAAAATCGAATAAAAACAGTCAGATCGACCGGATTGATTGTTTCCAGACCACTACCATTAAAGCCTTTATCAAGTTTGTATAGAAGAATGTTTAAAAAATTTCGCAATACAAATATATTTCCACCACCTGTGTTTGTAATCTCTTCGCCCATAAATTTTACGAGTTCCCATACTACTTTAAAATCATCATTTGAAAAGTGGATAACAGGTGTTTTTGAGCGAGAAGAATATAGCTCGCTAATTAGCCAGTTATTTTCATTGATATTGTGCAAGAACTCGTCAGAAATTTTAAGCTGAAGCCCTTGGCAGTATGAGCGATTAATTTGATGTAAATGATTTGGAGGGACAATGTGAACACTGTTCCCCGACAGATTTACGGTTTCAAAATCTATTAAATGAGTCCCTGACCCCTCTTTAAAAAGAAAAATTTCCCAATGATTGTGTTGGCAAACTTTGTTTTCGCATGACAAAGGTTCAGAGTTAATGGCTCTCATTTCTATTTTTAAGATTTTGTCAAAGTTAGCTAAGACCATATTTTAAACCATCATATTTGATTATTTAGTACGCCAATAGCTAAAATAAGATATTTTTACGCCCAATAAACGTGGGTTAACTAATTGTCTGATTAAATTAAATCTTTAACAATGGATCCCCCAAGCAGCAGGCGATTACAAAGAGGGTTCGGATTTTACGTAGTTGAATTTGCAAAAAAGTAAAGAGTTTTCGCTCAAGCAAATGTAATCTATTAGCTCATCTAATAATGATCCAGTAAAATGGGGAGTCTTTTATGCGGAGTAGTTTAGCAAGAAGACGACCCGGCGTATATCCGAACTTAAAATTACAAGAATTAAGTACGTCAAAGTTGTTGTGGTAATAATGTGCCGACATGGCTTCTACTCCCAGGGATTTGAAATGTGCGACGCTTCGTTGTTTTGCTGCAGCCTTTTCTTCAATAGTATAAAAGGGACTGTCAATAATGTGAATTTCACCAGCGGGTTTCAGATAGGTTTTACAAATCTGCAATAACTGTTTTGGGTCGCCGAAGTAATGGAAGGAGGCGCAGAAGGTAATGACATCAAACGGTTCTTCCGGTAGTTGCTCCGTCATCAGGTCGAGGTAGTACCATTTTAATTTTTCGTTGGGAAAAGCCTGTGCTGCTTGTTTTAATTCAACCAGATTCACGTCCACCCCAACCACATGATGCCCATGTTGCGCCATCATGTTGGGAAAAAATCCATTTCCACAACCGATGTCAAGAACGCGAAGTGTTTTTTTCTTTTTATGAAGATGGTTTAAAAATCTGAAAATGTTTTTCCTTCGTAGGCCCCATAAATTAAAATCCGAACTGTTTTTATCCGGGAATGGGAGCTTTTTTATTTCATCAATGGATAGAATTCTTTTTTCCCGCGTTCGTATTGCGTGATACGCTTGTTCGAAATCGACGAATTGTTTCTGTGCTTTGGAAGAAACGAAAATGCCATCAGTGTAGTGTAAATTTTTTTCTTGAGTCATGTCCGTTAAATGCGAAAATACTTACTCATTTCCATTTGTAACTGATACTTTAACGATTTTAATCTCAGGAAAGGTATTTTTAAAGTACTAGGTTTTTTTGTTTTTAAGTAAACCTCAGTTGCGACCCACTTTATAGCATGTTGATAGTATTGTTTGGGATAAACCCGCTTAAAGTCAATGTCACGATCTGTAGAGGTTTCCCAATCTAAATGCTGATTAAGAAATTCATTTTTTACCTCATTATATAATTCAGTTCCTTTAATCGGGTAAGCAACGGTTATAGTATATTGTGATGGATTAGATTGAACCAGGTGTTCGATGGTTTCCATAATATCTTTTTTAGTTTCACCAGGGTAACCAAGCATGATAAATGTCCCAGCCTCTATACCATGTGTTTTGGCAAGCTGAATCATTTCTCTTGTTTTCATTACATCAACCCTTCTATCCATTGCGTCAATTATTTTTTGAGAACCACTTTCGGCGCCTACCCAAACCCTAAAACAACCACTTTCTTTGAGAGTTTTTATGACATCTTCATTTAAACGGTCGGCCCTCGAGATTATTTCGTAAGGGATAATGGCATCTTGTTTTTTTACTTCTGCTGCAAATTCGTTAAGCCATTTGTGATGAATTGTGAAAACATCATCCACAAACCAAATCATGTCGGGATGGTAACGGGCTTTTAAAAACTTCATTTCCTCCGCCACGAGTGACGGTGACCGTCTTCTATAAGTGCCCCCATAGACAGCCCTACTACACCATTTACAGGTGTAAGGGCATCCTCTCATGGTGCTAACACTCATCATGCTGTAACCATGCCGGGATTTCCATCCTTCCAAATAAGGTTTAAAATTTATTTTTGCTCTATTCGGAAATGGTAAAGTATTTACATCCTTTATCAGCGCTCTTTCAGGGGTAGTTACTAATTCATTGTTGTTTAGATAAGCGAGACCGTTTATTTCTGAAAAAACGTTTTTTTGTGTTTTTAGAGCTACAATTAGTTCCAGCGTGGTTTCTTCTCCCTCGCCGATTACAATAAAATCGGCACCATAATTCAAGAAATCTTGGCTGTGATTACGAACTTCCGGGCCGCCGAGAATTATTTTCGTTTTGAGCGCGGGATTATTTTTGATGTACTTAACAATCTTAAGCACGTTTAATTTGGTCATCAGGTTAGTATAGATCGCGATAACGTCAGGGTTAACGTCGCCGATGTAATTCGTGAGTTTTTCTAAGGATTCGAAGGTGGAATCAAATACGTCATTCTCAAAGCCATTCTTTTCCAGGTATGCTGATATATATAAAATCCCCAAAGGCACGTATGGTCGCATAATCTCCAGTTCTTTGGGGTCTTCACTAAGAAAGTATCCATGCGTGAAAAGAATTTTCATTTTTTATCGTATTTAAACTGGAGTGAAATCTATTTATAACCTTTTCTGTAATCTAGGATAGTAGTCCCGGTGCTAATCGATTTAATCTTATTTTTCCAATCCACAAAAACGGGATAAGATAAATTAGTGAGAGCACTTTTTTCAGCTGACGATAGGACGGGTTTAAGTGAAGCGATTTTAGAGCCCTGAATCCAATTGATCTGCGATAAATCTTATGTACATATTTATGCAAGTTTTTATAAAAATCAGGTTGATAGGTGTTTTTAAACATCATGGCCAGATCGTCTGAATCGGTCCAGTTTGATTTTAACGACAGGTCCTGCTTTACTTTTTCATAAAATGGTGTACCCGGTAAAGGGTACGACACGGAAATGCCGATGTCGTCGGGCATGGTTTCTTTTACCAAACGAATAGTTTTATTAATGTCTTCAAGGGTTTCGCCCAGGTACCCGAATTGGAGGAAAAAGGCGGCTTTGATGTTATGCATTTTTAATAGGGCACGGGCCTCTCTTATTTCTTCCACCGTTGTTCCTTTGTCCATAGCATCCAGAATGCGCTGGGAACCGCTTTCAGCGCCCATCCACACTTCATCGCAGCCCGAAGCGGCTAATGCTTCTACGTATTTTTCCTGAACCAATAAATCGGCTCGTGATTGAATTTTATACCTGAACCGAAGATGTTCTTTTTTCACTAGTTCAGCAAATTCATTGACCCAACTGCGCTTTAATCCAAAAATGTCATCACAAAACCAAATGTGGTCCATGTGAAATAACTGGCTTATTAACTGGATTTCCTTTACTACGTTTTGGGGGCTACGCATGTTGTAAGCATTGCCATACATGGGTTTTGCACACCAGTTACATTTGTAGGGGCAGCCCCGTGTTGTGGCTACGTTCAACGAAAAGTAACCATGTTTATCCAGCCAAACTTTTTTATATGGGGTTATGTCCACCAGATCCCAAGCGGGAAGCGGAAGGTTGTCGAGGTTTTTTGAAATGGCTCTTTTTTTTGTGAGCGCCAGTTGGCCAGAGTGATGATAAGCAATGCCATCTATCTGATCGAAATGGGTATCGTTTGTTTCCAACGCTTTTATCAGTTCCAGAAGTGTGTACTCCGCCTCACCCACAATCACAAAATCCGCGTCATTGTTTAGATATTTTTCGTAATGGTCTGCCGCGTCGGAACTGGTCATTATAACCTTGCACCCACGTTGTTTCGCGTAACGCTGCATTTTAAAAGCCGCTTCGCGCATGTTGCTGAGACACATTTTGGTGAGGTAGTTGAAGCCATCGTCGTACACCACCAATACATCCGGCTGGTAATTTTCGAGCGTGGGAATAATTTCAGCCGGATCATGTGAAAACATGGTGTCAAACAATTTTACATCAAAACCATTCTCTCTTAACAAGGCAGCCGCAAAAATAGTTCCGAGCGGCGGGTAAGGTTGCGCGTGCGCCACCTGCTTGGGATCATATTGCAAAAAATAGGAATGTGTGAATAATACTTTCATTTAAAAATTGATCTAATAAAGATAACCATTTTGAAGGGATGTTTTATTTAAATCGCTCTGCGCGTTAGTAGAAATTATTTCTGGGAGTGAGGTTTAAATAACAAACGCACTTGACGCAGGTGGGATTTTTTTGGGTGTCCAGTTCTTTTCTATAATCAAGACTTTTTTTAGAATTCAGGATATCTGGCAGAGTTTGTTTTTTTATAGATCCTAAGGCATCGTGAAAAAAACACGGACGTACTGTGCCGTCGGCCTCTACAACTGCTGATACCCAGGGAGCGTTGCATTTTTTAACCGGAAAATCCATCAAGCCGTGATGAGCAGAGTAGTATTGGTAAATTTTAACCAGTTTTTCGGGGGATTCGGCAATGAATTTTGTATCAAAATCGTTCTTAAAGGCTACAACCAATTTTTCTACGGTCTCTCTCAACAATGGCAACTCGTCTTTGTGAATAAGAACACTTTCCTGTCGGTCTTTTTCCCATAATTGTTCCCGGTTGAATGCTTCACTTGTAACATCGGCGGGCAAAAAACTAACGCTGTCCAGTCCAATTTCTTTAGCGGCAGCAACTATTTTATCCCAAACTTTGTAATTCAGTTGGTGAATGACACATCTTGCAGATACTGCAAATTTTGGCTGGAGCGTCTTAAGCTTTTGCACACCCTTTTTCAACTCCGTAAAAGCACCGTTTATATTTCGGATTCTGTCATGGGTTTCTTCATCACCATCAAGAGAAACGATTACCTCGTCAACTAAAGCAAGAATTTTATCGGCATGCCTTTCGATTGTCAGGCCGGTGGACAATAAAGTGATTTTTATACCCTGTGCCCGGATAATTTCGCAGAACAAAAAGAAATTTTTATTCAATAACGCCTCTCCGCCAGACATAACCACTCGTTTGGTGTCAAGATTTTTTAAAGATATCAGAAGGTCGCGAATGTCTTCTTCGCTAAGTTGTTTGGCATTTTTATTTCCCTTCCAGATGTCGCACATCACGCATCGGCAATTGCAAGCGCTATGTGGCATTAAGATGGCGATAGGAAGTACTTTTATCTTATGGCTATAAAGTGTTTGATACCTTTTTAGAGTATGTGTTAACCCTTGTTTCTGCATCACAATTACCGCAACGGAATATTAAAGTTGAGCTCAAAGTTTTTTTGGCGGTTTTCCCATAACCCCAGCACCTTGTTTTGAAAGCCTTTGGTGTGACGTTTACACACATTTTTCCGGGACCGGAACTGTAGATCAAAATCCTCTACCGACAGTTCCGGGTACTTTCTTTGCCAATGCTTAAGGGTTACATATAAAAGTAAATTGTCTACCCAACTACCAATTTTACCGTTGAATCCCCATTCGATAAACGACTTAAAGATGGAACGTGGGTTGTTCATGCAATTTTCCTCCGGGTAGGGCGCTTTGTTCGGGAACCGGCTTTTATACCAGTTATTTTTGTCCAGTAGTTCAAGGTACATCGGGTAATTTACCGTTGGAATCAGGTAAGCGAGTTCGGTGCCGGTAAACACATTGGCATCGGGAATATGTACATTATCCGAAGAAATAAAATAATTGGTACACCAGTATTTTTTTTTGTTTTTGGGTAAAAGTTTGAAGCGAAGGATCAATAAGGTTCTACAGATCCACAGGCGACCTGGTTTGGTGACAATAAAAAAATCAATGTCTCCTTTTTCGTCGTAATAATTTTTAGACAAGGCCCCCGAAAGAAGAACGGCTTCAACAAAAGGAAAGGTCGCTATTTTTTTACTGTAAGAGTAAGCGAGGGGCATAACTTTTTTTGCTCCGGCATTCCCATTCAGGCGTTTCTCAATATCTGCAGGAGTTCCGGTATTGCTGAGTATGAAACCGGACACTTCTTTCAGTAAACCATGTTCGATCAGCAAATGGAGTTCAGAAAGGAAGTGGTTATAAGGCAGAGAAATGGCCGAATTTTCAAACAGCTCTTCACGGGTCAGGGGATAATTAAAAATGTCAAAGTACAAAGTGGCTTTAATAATTTCGACCTGTTCTTTGGTTAGTATTAACTTTAAGGTTTCGATACGTGTGTGTCTTTAAACAAATAAATTTAGTAAAAAATGGGGTATTATTCTCAAAAATGCTGAGGTTTAAGATAAATATAAATGGGTTTTGTTTTAAAATAGTACGTTTAGGAGCAGTGTGAGGTTGGGTCTGTAATTGTTTTAATTTCGGACATAAATCAACGTTCTAGTACCGACTATTTTAATATTATTACTATATTCAGAGCAATGCAACTCGATATAGAAAAGCACAATAAGTTTGGTCGGTTAAACCTTTGGTTGGTTTTTGGGTTATATGTTTTTTTTATAAGTCTCATACAATTTTTCCATGAGCCTTGGGGAGACGAACTTCAGACCTGGGCGTTGATTAAAAACAGCTCAAGCTTTTTCAATTTAATATCGAATTGTAGCCTGGATGGTCACCCGCCGCTATGGTATGTTATTGTTTACCTTTTCTCTAAATTAACTCATTCTTTCCATGTAATACAATTTGTGGCGCTTTTGATGAGTTCGGTTGTAGCATTTTTATTCGTTTTTTATTCTCGACTGCCACTGCTGGTCAAATCTCTGACACTGGTTGGATATTATTTTGTTTTTGAATATTCATTATTTAGCAGGAATTATTTCATAGTTGTACTGATATCTTTTTTGATCTGTATCAATTTAACTAGCAATTATTATAAGTATAAGTATCTGGCTTATTATGTTTTATTGTTTCTGTTGTGTCATACACACTTTTTTGCTTTATTCCTGGCGTTTACTTTTCATCTTTATTTTCTGAAGCTTCATTTTGACGAAGGCGCAGGGAAGCAGTTTTTTCTAAAACATACTTTTATAGCGATAGGCATATTGTTGGCTTTTATTGGCATGACTTTATTTGTATCAACAATAGCTTACGGATCTACCGGGTTTTTAGGGACCTGGGACAGCGGACGGTTAACTTTGGCGGCCCAGATGCCACTAAGAGCTTTTTTACCAATTCCTGCGTGGTGGGAATACCATTTTTGGAACACTAATGCGGTTTGGAACATGGCAGAAAACAACATTTTTTTAAAGTGGATAGCAATTTTTATTTCTGCGGGTATTTTGATAATGGTATTTTTCATTTTTGCAAAGACAAGAAGGACCTTGATTTTTTTTGGTATTAACACTAGTCTTATGCTTCTATTGGCTTCGCTGTTCCCAATATATAATACCAGATATGTGGGATTTCTGTATATTGGTTTTCTGGTCAGCCTTTGGCTCAATTCAGCAGCTATATTCTCAGATGCCACTCGTCGGAAAATGGTATATGCCATTATTATATTTCAGATACCAGGTGGGTTGTTATCCGTATCTAAAGAGATTTCCCTCCCATTTTCTCAAATCAATGAAACGGCTTTTTTGATTGAAGAGGTCCCAAAAGATGAAGCGCTTATTTGCGATTTCTGGGCGCTGCTCTATCTTAATGCCGTTAACCACAAGAGTTACTATTGCGTGGAAAGTAAAAAGAAACAGAAATTTTTGTTAGGAGACAAAGACTGGAATAAAAATTTAAGTGACAAACATCGTTATACAAGTGGTATCGAGTACTATTTAAAAAAAAATCAACGTGAAGAGGTTTATTTCGTTTGCAACTTTAGTCCGCTTTTCCTTGCGCAATATGATTCTTTTTTTAACCGACGGTTTTATGTAAAACTGGTGGCAGCAAAAGTTGGAGCAATAGAGCGATTTAGCGATCTCTACCTCTATCATATTAGGAAGCGGTGATTCTCTTGATTTTAAAAATATAATTTGTTTCCCAGGCGATTTTTTTCTCGTTCACTAATTTAAATTGAAATTTGTTTTCTGCAGCTAAACTTTTAATTCTCTCAATCTCACAATTTTCAGCCAGGATCATGTAAATAGAGGTGTCGGGATGAATGTAATCCTGCAATTGACCGAAAAACTTAATAAAATACTCACCATTTTTTCCACAAAACCAGGCTTGCTGGGTTTCCGTTTCAGCAGTGGTAAAATAATAGGGAGGGTTTACAAATACATAGTCAAAAGACTTTTTTGGAACATGGTCAAACAAATCGGAGCAAATGAGGTTTAATTCGGAACGAAAGAGAGACCTGTTTTTTTCGAAATTCAGCCGGGTGTTGGCGATGGCCCTCTCCTGTATATCAATGGAGGTCACTATTCCGTTTTTCCTAAGCATCAACAGGCTCAAAAGCCCGGTACCACAGCCCACTTCCAGGCACGTTTTGTTCTCAAGAGGTAATTTATTTATAAACGCGTAAAAGTACTTAGTGCTAAAAAAAAAGGCCGGATGAAAAATACCTTCAAAAACGGTCAATTTAAACCCTTTGTAATTGTAAGAGCGGTCTTTTTTAAGATAAGCGGCAATAAAAGGATAGATGAATTTGACGTAAAATTTTTGAATGAAGAGATGAAACATACTACAAATTCGTGAATAATTGTGTTTGTGGGTGAAAATTAAGATAAATTTACAAAATTAACGTCTAAAATTCATTCGGTGGTATTTGTTGATCTTCATTTATACACACGGGAACGGTCCACATCAAAGGAAGAACTGTTTAAAAAATTCCAATCGAATATCGATTACGTGCGGTATTTGGATGAACGGATTCAACCTGTTTTTATTCAGCACGCGGCATTCGAGGCTGATTTTATAGAAGATGATGTAAGGTTTATTGTAAAGAAAAGTGCAGGCAAGAGGCATAATTTGTTCTTAAAATTGTTTTTTGAAGTTAAGCGAATGCGTCCTGCTGTGGTGATGATGCATGGCATGATTCAGCCTTGGCGTATATTCCTTGCGAAAGCCGTGTTAGGGTCAGGTACAAAAATAATTGTTCAGGACCACGCCGGAAAACCACCTGGAGGCGTGAGACGTATTATTTTTCGGTTAGCGGATTATTTTATTTCCGGGTACCTGTTTGTTTCTGTAAAACAGGCCGACGACTGGTTGGTACGTAAAGTGATTGGCCATCGCGAAAAAGTTTTTGAGTTGATGGAAGGGTCGACTGGATTTGGCTTTAAAGATCGGCTCGCGGCAAAACGAAAATTTGCGTGCGAGGACAAAACCATTTTTTTGTGGGTCGGACGATTGGACAAAAACAAAGATCCCATGACCATTCTCAGAGCGTTTAACCGCTATTTAAGCAGCGGCAATAAGGCGCAACTTTGGATGATATACGGTACAACTGATTTATTGGATGACATCAAAAAATTTATTGAGTCAAACAAACTTTCAGAGGCCGTGAAACTTAAGGGAACTTTACAACACGATGCATTAGAAGACTATTATCACGCTGCAGATTATTTTTTGTTGGGATCCTATTATGAAGGAAGTGGTTATGCCTTGTGTGAAGCAATGGCTTGTGGGTGTATCCCAATTGTTACGAGAATACCTTCATTCACAAAGATGGTTGACAATGGTAACTGTGGCTATTTGTTTGAACCAGGGAACGAAGCCGAATTGCTTAATATTTTGCTAAGCCTTAATTCTGAAACTATGGAATCTACCAGGGAAAAGGTCGTTCAAAAATTTCATCAGGACCTTTCGTTTCAGGCTATTGGTTCAAAAATTTCATCCATTGTGATGACCATCAATGGACACGACAACTAGCCGGACGTTAAGTGTAGTAAATTTTCAGATATTCTTCCACCGTTTTCTGAATCGGATATTGGTTAGAATAAGGACGGTCGACATCCGTGTAGCTCTTTAACGCTTTTCTGATGCTCGAAACAAATTGTTCAGTCGTTTTGCAGGTAATAATCGTTTCGTTATCAAAGGCAATTCCAACCGGTTTGGAGATAACTATGCAATTAGCAGCAAGTGCTTCAGCAAGTACAAGTCCAAACGATTCAAAATCGGATGTGTGTACCAGTATTTTACTCTGCTGCATCAGATCTAATACCTGATCACGGGGAATGCTGGTTTTTATTTCTATCAAAGTGTTCAACCCATGAGCCTGGACATCGTTAATTAGATTGTTTAATAAAGGCCCTCCCCCGCAAATAACAACCTTTTTTAGTAAAGGTTCTTGCTGAAGGGCTTTGACAATTTTCAGAAAATCCGGATAATTTTTTACTGAATTAATCCACCCACATAGAATAAGATCGATACTCCTTTCTTGGCGTTTCAAGATGAAATCATCTAATCCCCAAGCAATTATTTTAGGATTGACAGAGTAATTTTCTTGTAGTTTTAGTTTCTGAAACAGCGAGGGGCAAACCAGGGACCCGCTATATCGGGTTATCATTGTTATATAGTTATTAGTGGGTAAAATGTCCTGGCCTGCAAGGCTGGTAAGATGTTTTATATTGTTCATCAAAGCATACTTCTCCGAAATCTGCCCGAGAATGTTGAACCAAAAGTTGTGAATTAAATGGATCGGATTTTTATCATGAATGGCTTTAAGTGCTTTAACGAGTCTTGGGCGGCGCAAAAATTTGTAGATGACTTTTGGTGTTTTTCTTTTAAGAGTGATCACGTTCACGCCGTTCCAGGTATAGTCATTATGCTGAGGGTATTGTTCAGCAATTATTGTGAGTTTGATGTTGGTTTTAAGAAGCTCTTTACAGTAGATCTGTAAAAACGGAACATTAACACTATCCTGCTCATCAATGGCGAAAACCGGAGTTATGATTGTAACATGAAAATTGTTATGCATACAAGTAGATTTCAGATTTTATCCCGAGATCCGTTTTCTGCCGGAAAGAAGGAATAAAAAACATAATACCAGGAATACCGGCACCATATACAGACACAGGATCATAATACGGGGAGGGAAGTTGGCCTGTTTACTTACCAAACAGCTTTTGATTAATTGAAAACGGTCAATAAAAACCGATTGGGCCATCAGCTTTGATTTTCGGTCGAGGTGATCCATGCTTAACGAATAAATGGGTGCGGCATTGATCAATGTAATAAGCGCGGCTTCTGTTTTAGGTAAGTTGGTTTCGTTGTATCCGTTTAGCTGTTTTTTTTTGAGGCTGTCCAAACGTAACTGATCTGCATCTATTTGGTTGGTTGCCAATTCTATCTGCGCTTTTTGGAGATTCTTTATTTTTGAATAATAGGGGTTGGTTTCCAGGTAATTTAATATCCCTTTTTGCAATGGCAGGAAGAGTTCAGGGTCATTCACTGTCAAAATAATTTCTGAATAGTTGGATGAATCGGCACCAATTTTATAGGAAGTGGTTTTGAAACTGATCCCGGCAATACCCTCTAGTTTTTCTTTACGTATTTGTAAAGCTTCTGAAAGGGCGTCGTATTGTTTATGTTTCAAAAGCATGGGTAGATCCGCCAGCACTTTTAAATATAATTTGTCTGAAATGTCGGAAGGTCTAATTATAAAAGACGATTCGTAAGTTTTTGATAACGTATATTTAAGTGCAACCGAGAACAGAATGGCAATTGCTACAAAAGCCAATGTGGTTTTTATGTTAGAGGCCAAAAGAACAAAAGGATAGGACAATACATTCAATACCCGTTTACCAATCAAACCAATATCCACTTCATCATCGGGAATTTTTTTTTCTTCGGATTTATCCATTTTTATTGCTAATGTATAAAATTTATGATTAGGATTTTATTCACTCTACTAAAAAAACCCGAAAAAGCTGGCTTAAATTAGTTTAATTTAGCAATACAATGTCACTCTCTAAAGAGCAATTTATCAGAAATTCCATCTGGACTTTTTTAGAACTCACCTTGTATCCGGTGCTGATGATTGTTGCTACGCCTGTTTTTATAAAAAAACTCGGCATAGAGCAATACGGCTTGTGGATGTTGGTGTCCACCATCACAATTGGTATAAATGCTTTAAATATTGGTGTTGGGGATACCAACATTCGTTTGATAGCAAAATATAGGGCTGAAGATGACTTTGAAAAAATCAAACGGGTTTTTCATCATAATTTTTCACTTTCATTGTTTTTGTGTGCCGTCGCCTTCCTTGTTGGAGTGGTTTTCTATTATTCCGAATTTATATATTTTTTTTATAAGGGGGCTAATTACGATTTTGCTAATACGACCTTGATGCTGGCCTGTTTTGCTTCTGGGATAAAGTTGATAGAGATTGCCATTCTTTCCGTTTTTAAAGCCTTTGAACGTTTTGACCTGAACTCTAAATTGGTGTTATTGTCAAAAAACTCGTCGCTCGTCCTAAATATCATTTTGGTAGTGTTGAATTATGACCTCATCACTATTTTTAGCATCACGGTAATTAGTAATGTTGTAAACATATTGGTGCAGTTGATCGTATTGAATCGTTATAAACCCAAACTGATCTCTTTACCTAATTTTGTTTTTTTTAGGGAGAAACTCGACTTCCTCAATTATAATTTTTGGTACTGGTTGCAATCGGTGGTAGCTTTATTGGGATTTATGGCGGACAAGCTTGTGGTGGCTTATTTTACAGATGTAAAAACCATGGGTTATTATTCCATTGCTTCTTTAGTGGGAACACAAATACATAATTTTTTCCTGTCTTTTGGCGCATTTATTTTCCCCCGAGTTTCATTTAAATTGGCTTCCAATGGGTCTATTGAGCGACTTTATTATGTGACACGCGGGGTTATTGCCCTGTTAGGATGGTGTATTATTGGTGTTCTGATTTTGTTTGGTGAAGTGATATTTAAGTTATGGCTTGGGCTTGAAACCTATTCGTATAGTATCTGGTTCATTAAACTTTACCTCGTTTTTGAAGCAGGGATGCTCCTCATCATCGTGCCTTTCCATTTTATCAACGGAACACGGTTTATCAGATTAAATTCAATTTTTGAACTGGTGATCCGAACGTCCCATTTTTTATTTATGCTGGTGGGCTTTTATCTTTTCGATGTGAATGGGATTCTTTATGGCCTTATTTTTTCGACCTGTTTAAATATTCCGTTTCAATATTTTCATTTCCACCAAAAAGTAATTAAAACCGTGAGCGCGTTTAATTTCTTTTGGATCATGGTTCCGGTATACTTTCTTCTTGGACTCATTATTTTTGATAATGTTTTTTTTAAACTATCTTTATTGTTATGTCTCGTATTTGCAGTAAAATTAATCTATTTTGACCCCGCAAGAAAATATACAAAAGGGATTTTTAACCTCGCAAGCTTATTCAACAAATCTTAAGCTAAGTAAGTACTCCCTGTTGGCGTATGTTTATTTTTTCTTTAATTCCGTTTTGCTTCCAAAGGGCATTCTCTACACGCATATTTTAAGTCCTGTTTTTTTTTATAACACAGTTCGCGCGGGGGGTAAAACATGGCTTAAACCATTTGCTGTTTTTTTAGTGCTGTATGATGTGATACATCTGCTACTAGGAGTGGATTTAGAATCATTTTTGATGTCAAATGGGCTTTTTATCCTCACCTACTTTTGTGTCGTGGGGTTTTATCATTTTGTAAATCATTATAGTGGTCTCGGTAGATTGTTCAGGAATGTCCTCTTGGTGAATGCGCTTTTGGTGGTAATGGCCGTTCCCTTTTTTTTCTTTTCTAAACCCTATCAACAGTGGTTTTGGTACGTTAATTTATTAACGAAGGGGGTTTCAAATTTTCCCCGATTAGCTTTGTTTACTTATGAAGCTTCTTACTATTCGCTGCTCCTTATTCCCATTGTGTACTACTATTTATGTAAATTTTTATTGGATCCGGGCATGGCAAATAAATGGACGACCATTTTTTTGATCGGTTGCCCTCTTTTATTGTCCTTTTCGTTTGGGGTTATTGGGGTTACTTTTGTGGTTGCACTAATTATGTGTTATTATTTCCGGCACCGGATTTTTGCCAACAAAAAGGCATTTCTGACTGTCAGCATCGTTTTTATTGTTTCTGTCGTCGGGGTTATTTGCCTTTTTTATTTTTTTCCAAATAATTTCCTGGTTAAGCGGATCAGTAATGTATGGGCCGGAACAGATACATCCACTAAAGGAAGAACCGTAGAGTCGTTTACAATGGCATGGAGAATTGCAGGCCTTAAAAACCTGTTTTTTGGGGCCGGCCTGGGGCAAATTAAAATTATGAATGTGGAAGTGGTCCATAAATATTACAATTATTGGGGTGTTATGCCCCGGTACGATATTCCTAATGCGATGGGAGAAACACTTGCTATATTTGGCATTACCGGGGTTTTCCTTCGCCTGTTTTTGGAAGTTTACTTATTTATTAAAACAGGAGTTTATACAAATTATTACCGTCTGGCTCTTTTTATTTTTGTTTTCATTTATCAGTTCACCGGTAGTTTTATTACCAACATTGTCGAATATGTTATTTGGATTTTGGCGTTTTCACCCGTATTTATTCAGTTTAATCGAAAAGATCTGACTGGAAGTATAAAAAATGAGTGAACAAAATCTATTTTGTAATGTTTATCATTTAAGATAAGTGCATATGTTTGAGAATACCGATATCCACGAACAGCTTAAACGGGAACAATACAAAAGAAAAATTGCCGGGGATCGTCTCGTAGAAGAAGCCAATAAAATTCTCAATCAGGATTTGTTCACCGAAAAAAAAATCCTCAAACACCTGGGGCAATACAATAGTCAATCCAGATTTCTGGATGAAGAATCGCTGGACAGTTCACGCATTTTTAGCCTCGAGGAAATAAAACAAATTTGTATTATCTACCGACTGAAATTCCTGAACAGTAAAAATTATCAAACACCCGTTCCTTATGAATCGGTGTTAATAATTAAGGGCCTTAATGAAAAGTACAGGAAAGAACTGGTTGAATTCCATGTACTTGCTCCTGCCGAAGCGTTTTCATCCGGTAAACCCCCAGGCGATTCTATGTTATTTACTAAAACAAATGACGGAAACTATTACCTGATTCACCGTTGGGGACATGCACTTAAATGGCACCGTAAATGGTTTTTTTGGCCCATGCGGTTTTTCGAAAATTTATTTGTGACGGTAGTATCTATCACGCTTTGCATCACACTTCTGTTGCCCACGTCGCTCATTACCCTCGACCATCAGGCCGAGTATTGGAGTGGTTACCGCGCAGCGGCATTTTTCCATTTGCTCATTTTTAATATGGGCGTTACCGCTTACACGACGTTTACTTTTGCTAAAAATTTCAGCAGTACAATCTGGAATCGGGAACAGGATTTTGGTTAGTTGAGTAAGCGCGGGATATTGAGCTTGACGCTAAAGGAGACCATCACCCATAATTTTTACGGTGATGTTATCAATGGCGTCACTTACGCGCAGCTGGCAGGCCAGACGGGATGTTGGTGTAATATTCGGCAGAGTGTCCAACATGGCGTGTTCATCGTCGGTAATTTCCGGCAGTTTGTCAAATCCATTGATTACTTCTACGTGGCAGGTAGCACAGAGTGCCATGCCACCGCAAGTAGCAAGAATGTCGTATTCATTACCTTTTAAAAATTCCATGAGACTCAACCCCATGTCGGTTGGGGCTTCGAGTGTTGTGATGCTCCTGTCAGGATTCTGGATATTTATTTTTATATCATTCATACTGGTTGTGGGTTTTGTTGATCCTTAATGTTATTAAGGGTTAATGTCATGTTATTTTTTTTCCTGGCAAAGTTCTACCAACACCCCATTCGTTGATTTTGGGTGTAGAAAGCAAATCCGCTTATTGTCCGCCCCATCTTTTGGCTGAGCGTTAATGAGTTCAAAGCCTTCGTTTTTTAACCGTGCCATTTCTTCTTCTAAATTATCTACCTCATAAGCGATGTGGTGTATCCCTTCTCCCTTTTTTTCAATGAATTTAGCAATGGCACTGGTTTCAGTACTTGCCTGCAGCAGTTCTATTTTTGTTTCGCCCAACATAAAAAACGAGGTACTCACACCTTCACTTTCAACAGATTCAATTTTATAATGCGCTCTGCCAAATAATTTTTCGAAAAGGGCGTTGCTCCCATTTAAATTTTTAACGGCGATGCCAATGTGCTCAATTTTTTTTATCATGGTTAGGAGTGTGTAACAGGGCTTATAAAAAATGCCGCTTCGTTAATTTCTTCAAAATTACTATTTATTCCATCGTGTAAGGTCAATTCGTGCTCAGGGGTCAATTCTATGGGTTTGTTGCTTTTATAAAAATGAGGGTTAATGGTAAAACCACCTTCCTTGCAAAATTCATTGGCCGTTTTACTGGTAGAGAATTGTACACCACTGCTGTACAAAATAACCAACGATTTTTTTGGCAATTGACCCATCTCTGCGATGGCATTGTTTCTGATGAAACAACTTCTTAGAAATCCGGAAGCGGAAAAGAGGCAAACGACAACATCTTGCCCGGTTGTATTTTTTATCAAGAGTTTTTGATTGTGAATGCTGTCGAACCTGGCCCCGCCAAAAAACTGCGTATAAGGCTCATCCCCGGTATTTAAAGCCGGAGAAGTTTTTAAAATAACGGGTTTAGATCTGTACGTATGGGGTGGATCTGTTGCGAGGGCCATGATCAATAAAAAGAGGGCAACTGCAAGGGGAGTGGCAAACAGAATATATTTGTATTCATTGTAAGGTTTTTTTTCTTGCTCCGTGGCAAAGTGCGCATTAGTTTTGGTGTACTTTTTAATGTGATCGTTATAATATTGCCGACGCTTGAGTTCTTTTTCGTCAAAGCTCCAGGTTTTAGTAGTTGTTTGTTTTTTCTCTCTTGAAACGCCAGACAGACCATTGTTTAAACGGTAATCGTAACTCGATTTAAGTGTGGGATCTGACAATACTTCATAGGCTTTAAGAATTTTTGTAAAATGGTCCTTGCCAGCAGGATTTTTATCGGGATGATAAAGTTTAGCCAGTCGTCGGAAAGCGGTTTTTACTTCCGATATCCCGGCACCGGGATTTAAACCTAATATCTCGTAATGAGTTGCCAAGTAGCTTTAATTAAAGTCCCGATGTGTCGTTAAAATTTTATACACACATTTTTTGGCTCTGTAAAAAATTCAAGCGCCTCAAAGCCCCCTTCGCGCCCAACTCCGCTGGCTTTTACTCCACCGAATGGTGTTCTTAAATCGCGAAGCAGCCAACAGTTAATCCAAACAATGCCGGCGTGCAGGTTATTGGCGAGACGATGCGCACGGCTTAAATTTTCGGTCCATACCATACTGGCCAAACCGTATACCGTTGAGTTGGCCATTTCAAGGGCTTCGTCCTCCGTGTCAAAAGGGGTAATGGTTACAACCGGACCAAATATTTCTTCCTGATTGGTTCTGCATTTATAATCCAGGCCTTCGATCACGGTAGGAGCAACATAATAACCATCTGCAAAATCACCACTCATCGTTAATTGCTGGCCACCACAAAGAATAGTCCCGCCTTCTGTTTTAGCAAGTTCAATATAACTCAGTATTTTTTCCATGTGTGGTTTTGAAACCACCGCTCCGATTTTCGTTGTCTCGTCTAACGGATTGCCCACTGTGAGCGCTTTTACTTTTGTCACAAAATCGTTTTTAAACCGATCGTAAATTTTCCGCTCAACAAAAATACGCGATCCGCAGAGGCAGATCTGACCCTGATTGGAGAAAGAGGATAACAAAGTAGTGGCCAACATCTTCTCGTAGTCACAATCGGCAAAAATGATGTTCGGATTTTTACCGCCCAGTTCCAGCGACAGTTTTTTAAACATGGGCGCTGCAATGCTGGCAATGTTTTTCCCAGTGGCGGTTCCACCGGTAAACGAAATAAGGGGGATTCCGGTATGGCTTACAATGGCGTTACCCACCTTCGCTCCCAGGCCATGCACAATGTTTAATACACCTGCGGGTAATCCGGCTTCCATACAAATTTCAGAGAGCAAATAGGCCGTCATTGGAGTCACTTCCGAAGGTTTGGCCACTACCGTGCAGCCAGCTGCCAGCGCAGGCGCAATTTTCCAGGTAAATAAATACAATGGCAGGTTCCAGGGCGAAATACAACCCGCTACCCCGACTGGCTGTTTTAGTGTGTAATTGATAGCAGTGTTTTCCATGCTGTGCGTTTCGGCGGCCAGGTGCAAAATGCCAGTGCCGTAGAAGTGAAAATTGGCGGCGGCTCTTGGAATATCTACTGTTTTAGCTAGTTTTAACGGTTTGCCGTTATCGAGACTTTCGGCAAGTGCCAGCCGGTCCAGATTGGATTCTATGAGTGCGGCGATTTTCAATAAATACGCAGAACGTTTTTCTTTTGGCGTAATGCTCCAGGTTTTAAAGGCTGCTCTGGCCGACTGGTAGGCAAACTCCACATCGTTCTCGTCGCTATCGGGTAAGTGGGAGTATATCTTGCCGGTAGAGGGGCAATAATTGTCCAAATACTTTTTTGAAATGGGTTCAACCAACTCGCCGTTTATATAATTTTTAATGTGTTGCATGGTTTTAAATAGACTATAAATTTAGGCGAAATTTTTCATTTTTTTGAATGACTTGTCATGGGGCTTTTTTGCTTAAAATGATACCTTTGCCTCACCAGATGCGTGGAGTGAAAGCAAAAATGGTGAGGGAAGTCTGTAGGAGAACTTTGGTGTTTAAACAATGGCCAATATGGAAAGTGAAACGGGGCCATTAAAAAAAACGGTGGCCATAATTGGTGGGGGCAGCAGCGCTCTCATGCTGGGTTGCACCCTGAATTCCGAAAAATTTGACGTTACCATTTATGAAAAAAACGCCACGCTGGGAAGAAAATTTCTGGTAGCCGGCGACGGCGGGCTCAACTTGACACATTCAGAATCGCCAGGAAGTTTTATTTCGCGTTACACACCTTCTTTTTTTTTAGAACCCGCGTTCAGCCATTTTTCAAACCTCGATTTTATAAACTGGATCAACAAACTGGGCATTGAAACCTTTGTTGGAAGCAGTGGACGCATATTTCCAAAAAGAGGGATCAAACCGGCGGAGGTTTTAAACGCGTTTCTCGATAAAATGAAAAACAATGAGGTTTTTATTCGTACAAAGCATGAGTGGAAGGGTTTTTCGTCAGACAATACCTTGCTTTTTAGAACTGATACAGGCGATATAAATGTAAAAGCCGATCTGACAGTTTTTTGTCTCGGTGGCGCCAGTTGGCCAATTACAGGCAGTAAGGGCGATTGGGCTCCATATTTCGCAGCAAAAGGAATTACAGTCAGTCCCTTCGTGGCCAGCAATTGTTATTTTGAAATAGACTGGTCCCAAACTCAAATAAATTTTTTTGAAGGGAAGGCGCTTAAAAATTGCAGCCTGTCATGTGGTCATAAAACGGTTGAAGGGGAGGTAGTGTTGACAAAGGTCGGCATAGAAGGCAGTGGTATTTATCCTTTAAGCCCGCAAATACGTCAACAATTAACTCAGCAAGGTTACGCGGAAGTATTGATTGATCTGAAACCAGGGGTAACCGAGCAGGTGCTGAAACAGAAAATTAATACACCAAAAGGGAGTAGTAGTTACACCAAACATGTGAGCAAACAATTGAACTTAAATCCACTTCAGCTGTTCCTTCTTAAGAATTACGTTTCGAAAGAGGACTTTTTGGATCTTGAAAAATTACCGTATCACATAAAAAATATAAAACTGAGAATAACTGGTATGGGGCCCGTGGATAAGGCTATTTCGACGGTTGGTGGCGTTCACCTGAATGAAATCACACATAATTTTGAATTAAAAAAAACGCCAGGGGTGTTTATCGTTGGCGAAATGTTGGATTACGACGCGCCAACAGGCGGATATTTATTACAATCTTGTTTTACCATGGCAAAACATTTGGCCGATTTTCTTAATTCCACCATCTAAAGCGCCGCGAATTTCGTAAATTAAAAGATAATGATTTTTTCTCAATTCCAACAATTAAAACGACCCCGGTTTCCAACAAAAACAAGGGTTAAAACAGTTTAAAACTTTTGTCTTTCTTAATTTCAATTAAATTATATTTGTCACGCTTAAAAAAATAGAAAATGGTAGCAACGAGTGAGTACATCTTATGTGAAATAACAAATGGCGTATTGGTAATTACAATTAACCGTCCTGATAAATTAAATTCGCTTAATAAACAAACAATAGAGGAGCTTCACGAGACCCTTGTAGAAGCAGAGAATCAAAGTGATATTCGGTCGGTGATTATTACTGGGGCTGGAAAAAAAGCGTTTGTGGCCGGGGCAGATATTGCTGAATTTGCAAACTTTTCGATTCAGCAGGGCCAACAATTGAGTTCAACGGGTCATTTCAAAGTATTTAATTTTATTGAAAATTATAGTAAACCCATTATAGCGGCGGTAAACGGTTTTGCGTTGGGTGGTGGTTTGGAGTTAGCGATGGCCTGCCACATTCGCGTGGTAAGCGATAATGCAAAGATGGGCTTGCCCGAAGTCGGTCTTGGGGTTATTCCCGGTTATGGCGGCACACAACGCCTTGCCCAACTGGTTGGAAAAGGAAAAGCATTTGAAATGATTGTAACCGCGGATATGATTGGTGCGCAGGACGCTCTTAAGTGGGGACTTGCGAATTACGTCACAGATCAGGAGGCTTTAATGGGTAAGTGTTTTGAAATTACAGGTAAGATCGCTACAAAAAGCCCTACCGCTATTAAAACCGCCATTAAAGTAATAAACGCCGGGTATAACAATCAAGTAAATGGTTTCCAGGCCGAAATAGAGGAGTTTGGCAAGTCTTTTGGCACTAAAGACTTTAAAGAAGGGGTAAGCGCCTTTATGGAAAAAAGGAAAGCCGATTTTAAAGGCGAATAGTTTTACTAAAATTCAGTACCTTTGAGGAGTTGACGAAGAGTTTTAAATACCTGTTATTTACTTTTGCCATTCTGTTTGTATTACAACCAGAAGTGATGGCGCAGTGCGCTATGTGTAAACAGTCGGTTGAAAGTTCTATGAAGTCCGATCCCAATTCCCTTGGCCGCAGTCTTAATTCGGGCATACTTTATCTAATGGCTGTTCCGTACGTACTGATCGCTTTTATTTTCAGAAAACAAATTTATCAGCTGTACAAGCGCGTAATAGGTAAGAGAAAAAGCGTAAACTCCTAAACTTTATTGTGTTTTATTTACGGTAACGAGAGACCTGAGTTTTAAATGCAGATTACCTGTTTTGTTCGATCACTTTTGGCGCTTTAAAATAATCGCTGTCTTTACGTGGCGCATTTTTTAAGGCTTCTTTTTGGGAAATGGTGGTTTCCGGTTCATCGGCACGCATCACATTTTTTTCATCGGTCATGTATATAAGTGGCGAGACGTTTTCGGTGTCCAGTTCATTCAACTTGTCAATAAAGGTCAGCATCCGGTTCATATCGTTCACTATTCCGGGTTTTTCTTCGGCACTAAATTCCAGCCGCGCCAGGTGGGCTATTTCGTCTACGGTTTTTATATCGATCTTATTTGCCATTGTATTTATCTAATTCGTGGTGGATAAAGTTATAAACTTTCTCTTTAAGTTCGGGAACATTTTTTTCGTCCATCCCGGTAGTGTAAATGGGGTCTCCCACTACAATTTTTGGGATACCGGGTCGTCCGTTGCTTTTGAAAAACCCGCCATTTTGCAGGAAGTGCCAGTTATTGAGATTGGCTACCGGAATAATGGGAACCTGCTTTTCGATGGCTAACTTAAAAGCGCCATTCTTAAAGTTTTTTAATTTGCCCGATTCACTAATAGTGCCTTCAGGGTAAATAACCACACTGATATTTTTGTCGATCTTTTTTCCGCTTTCAGAATACGCTTTGTGCGCGTCGGTGTTCTTTCTTCTGTTTACCGGAATATCCAGGTACACAAAAAAATATTTGAACAAGGGAATTTTTAGTAATTCGTATTTACCGATCCACACGGCTACATGGTCCACGTAAAAAGGTGTAAAAATAATATCCAAATAGGATGTATGATTGCAGGCAATGATACAGGGACGGGGCAGATTATATTTCTTGTGTTTGTACTTGATGGAGGGATAAAGGAAAGAACCGAAACAAATAATGTTTGCCCAAAAACGTTTGAGCCTAAATACAAGATCGAATTTTTTGGCGCGTAAGGCGATATAAAAAAAGGGGAACAAAATAAGAAACGGTACCACGAACCACAGCACAAACCAAATTTTCCAGAGAGGCGACAATATGTATTGAAATAACTTCACTTACAAAAATACAGGAATTTTAACAAAGAAAATTATTGCAATCGGGTAATTAAAAATTCAGTACGGCGGTTTTTAGTGTGTTCTTCCTCAGGGCAGGAAGATGTTTTTTTTCCTTCACAGGCACAGTCGTTTAAGAGTTTGGTTTCACCATATCCTTTACCAACAATGCGCGCCTTGTTAATGCCTTTTTTTACAATATAGGCCGCACTTGCTTTGGCACGGGCTGTGGATAGTTTTAAATTGGACGCGGCAGAGGAGCGGCAATCGGTATGTGAGCCCAGTTCGATGTACATGTTTGGATAAATCTTCATGATTTCCACCACTTTGTCCAATTCCAGCGCGGCGTCTTTGCGGATAAGGGATTTACCTAAATCAAAATAAATCGGCTGGATATCAATCATTTTAGCCAGATCCATGCCTATCTCTACTTTGCCTATGGAAAGATCAACTTGCTCGTTTATTTTGATATCGCCTGGTTTACTGATTGTGTAATTGAACTTCACAGTTTTAGCCAGGTAACCGCTTTTTTCAATGGTTAAAAAGTAATTCAGCTTGTCGCCAATTTTCTTGTCAGCCAGTTTTTTATGGTAATCGCCATCAAAATATTGAAAATCTTCAACGAGCGCATTACTCACGCTGTCTTTCAATTTTAAAGTGGCACCCTCTACCAGCAACCCGGTTTTGGTATCTTTCACTGACGCAACCAAGGTGAGTTTAGGGTCCTCTTCCAATAAAAGTTCTTTGATGAACGCGTCGCCGGCAAACGACGATGAAGCAATGGTTTCATCCAATGGAAAAAAATCGTTTTTCCGGATCTGAACATGGCACTCGGCACCGTCTTCCAAAACAAACAGGTATTCCCCATTATCATTTGTCACCACCGTATCGTTATTGACGATGAGGGAGGTCCCGGGCAAAGCCTTTCCTGTGTATTTGTTCTTAACAAGAAGCGTCATTTCTTTGCCCCGCTTCACTTCCCTTAAAATCTTCAGATGATACAGGTCGTCCAGTGTTTCTCCTTCTTTTCGGTCAGAGCTTATGAACCCGGTTTTTGAATCACCACCCAAAAATATGCCAAAATCATCTTTGGCACTGTTTACGGGTAGCCCCATATTAAAAGGCCTTTCGGCCTTGTCATTTTTAATTTTAGTTTCGTAAATGTCCAATCCGCCCATTCCATCGTGACCGGCCGACGAGAAATACAGTTTATTGTCCGCGGCGATGAAAGGGAACACCTCATCGGAAACGGTGTTTATTTTATCTCCCAGATTAATAGGACTTCCCCACACCCCATTGGTTTTTTTACTCATGTAGATGTCCATGCCTCCCGAGCCACCTGGCATATCTGAAGCAAAGAACAGCGTATTTCCGTCAGCTGATAAACTGGGATGCGCTACATCGTATTCATTATTGTTAAACGGCATTGCGGCCACACTGTCAAAACCATTCCGGTTGAGTGTGGCGCAATACATTTTCATTTTGTAACTGCCATCTTTACTCTGGGCCGATTTTTTTAACTGAATTCTCGTAAAGTAAACGGCTGAAAAGTCTTTAGTGAAACTTACCGGGCCGTCGTTGTAGCTGGTATGTAGATCGGCCATAAAGATCTTTGGTTTCAGGTATTTGCCATTGGCATTTTTTTCGGTGGTGTAAAGGTGCGCGTAACCGTTGCCGCCAGCGTCTTTTTTGTTGAACCAGGGTCTGTTGCGGGAAGAAGTAAATACGATCGCATCCATAAAATAAGCCGCACAAAAGTCGTTTTTTTCAGAATTGAAAGAGGCAAACTCCACTTCGTAGGCATCGGCATTTTTTGAGAAAGTTTTTAGTTTTTCCTCGGGTGATTGGTTTTGCGCAAATAGCACACAGGTTGGAACCAGTAGTAAAAATTGTAGCGTTTTTTGCTTAATAATTAACATAAAATAGTCATTTGCAGGTCTTACGGTTTTCCGAAAAGGTTACGGTAAAATTTGGATTTTGAAGGTACTGATTTTTTTTGTTATTCCGTTATCCGGGACCTTATCAGTAGGTTCATCTACGTTTTATGAAATTTTGTCGCTCAACGCTTGGTTTTAAACTTTAATCTCCGGATTCACCTCACATTTTTTAATAAATCTTATCACTTTGGATGCAACTTTATCGTTATTTTTACTGACTTATGCCAGATAATTCTATAGCGCTGTTACCTGACCATGTGGCGAATCAGATCGCGGCCGGAGAGGTGGTTCAAAGACCGGCCAGTGTTGTAAAAGAATTGGTGGAAAATGCTATTGATGCCGGGGCAACGCATATTCAGCTGATTATAAAGGATGCGGGTAAAACACTTATTCAGCTCATTGACAATGGAAAAGGCATGAATCCGTTTGATGCGCGCATGTGTTTTGAGAGGCATGCCACATCAAAAATAAGCACTGCCGACGATCTCTTTACGCTTACCACAAAAGGGTTCAGGGGAGAAGCTTTGGCCAGTATTGCCGCCATTGCTCAGGTGGAATTAAAAACAAAACGGGAAAATGATATTGTGGGCCAGCGGGTAATTATTGAAGGGGGTAAATTGATTGCCCAGGAGGAGTGTCAGTGCCCCACCGGCACCACGTTTATTGTTAAAAACCTTTTTTACAATATTCCCGCCCGTCGCAATTTTTTAAAAAGCGACCAGATAGAGCAAAAACACATTATTGATGAAATAGAGCGTGTTGCCATCCCGCACACCAACATTCATTTTGTAGTTCAAAGTAATGGCAATGAAATTCTTAACCTTGCTTCCGGCAACCTGATTCAACGCATAAAATCCCTTCTTGGAAGTTATATTCAGAAAGAACTGGTGCAGGTAAATGAAGACACTTCTTTCGTGAAGATTTCGGGTTATGTGACGTTACCTGAAGCCGCCATTAAAACAAAAAAGGAACAGTACTTTTTTGTAAATAACCGGTTTGTAAGAAACCCTTTTCTGAATCATGCGGTTTATGAGGCATACAAGGAATTAATCGGATTTCAATCGCATCCCCGGTACTTTATTTTTTTGGAGCTCGATCCAAAGCACATTGACATAAACATTCATCCGACTAAAACGGAAGTCAAGTTTACCGATGATAAAACCGTTTACATGCTTTTGGTAAGCGCGATTAAACGCGCACTGGGTAAAGCCAATGTTTCGGGGTCGCTTGATTTTGAGTCAGAGATGAGTTTGAATATTGAAGGCCCTGCCAAAGACAGGGTTTACACGCAGCCGAAAATAAGTTTTAATACCAATTATAATCCGTTTAACGTATCGGGACCTGGTGGCCAAACAGAACTTCAAAAGGTGAACAAACAGCACTGGGAAAACATGTTTGAAGGGTTTAAGAATAATCCGCAAACCCTGTCGGTTGAACAAGAGGTGCTACAGCAGGTGGTTGAACCGCTTAAAAGAGAAGCGCTTGATATTGCGGTGTTTCAGCTCAATTTAAAGTACATTGTTACCACGTACAATAACCACAACGTGCTTATTGTTGACCAGCAGAGGGCCCATGAAAGGATTGTTTACGAACATTATTTAAATTCGAAACGGGAGAGTCCCATTGCTACGCAACAAATGTTGTTCCCTGAACAGATCGAAATGAGCGCAAATGATTTCGTTCTGGTGAAGAGCCTGCTGGACGAATTCAGGTCGTTGGGGTTTGATATTGAGATTTTTGGTAAAAACAGCATTGTGGTAAACGGCGCTCCGTCCGACATGGGAGAGTTTAACGTGTTGCAAACCATTGAAGGAATTCTTGAAACCTACAAGTTAAACACAATTGACGCGAAAGTAGAGAAACATGACAACTTGTGTAGGGCCATAGCAAAAAACATATCCATAAAATACGGCAAATCCCTGGAAACCGACGAGATGAAATTATTATTGACTCACCTGATGCGTTGTGAAAATCCACTCTATAGCGCCAATGGAAAAATTGTAATGATGGAGGTCGATTACGGTGACATAGAAAAATTTTTTAGGAAATAATGAGCTTTGACAATAACCCATACAGACCCAGTGGCTTTGGTTACCTTCCGGTAGTCACCAAAAATATTATTATTATTAACGTCATCATGTATCTGCTCACGCAGGTACTATTGCGCACGCAGGGGATCAACCTCACCGATTATTTCGGATTGCATTATCACCTGGCTTCCGAATTCCGGCCACACCAGTTTATCACGTATATTTTTATGCACGACACCAATAATTTTTCGCATATTTTATTTAATATGCTGGGTGTGTTTATTTTTGGTCAGGTACTCGAACAGGTATGGGGCCCAAAGCGGTACCTCATTTTTTACATATTAACAGGACTTGGCGCTGCAATCGCCCAATACATCATAATGCACTTCGAAATAAGACACGTGCTTGATCTGGTAAATCAGGACATAAACTCGTCAGCACTATCGGCAACCGATAAATCATACCTCATTGAGCAAAAGTATAATTACCTTAACGGTCAAGTAATTGTTGGGGCCTCTGGGTCATTATTTGGCTTACTTGGAGCCTTTGGCATGTTATTCCCGAACAGGGAGCTGCTCATTTATTTTCTGTTTCCGATAAAAGCCAAGTGGCTGGTAATTCTTTATGGAGCCTTCGAAATTTTTTCCGGAATTAAAAACGACCCGGGGGACAATGTAGCTCACTTTGCGCATATTGGAGGGTTACTGGTGGGAGTGATCCTTGTGCTGTTGTGGAGAAAGGACAGACACCATTTTTATTGAGATATGAATTTCTTTCAAAAATTAACGGATACTTTTTCGAGACAGGGAAATCTGGCGAAGCTAATCATCATTAACGTTTCGTTATTTCTAACCGTTAACCTGTCGCTGCATTTGGCACATATTAACTTGTTGCCTTACCTGGCGCTTCAGGTGGGAGGCGCTGAATTCATTTACAAGTTCTGGACGCTGTTTACATACATGTTTGTTCACCAGGGCTTGTTTGAATTGTTTTTCAACATGTTATTGCTGTATTTTTCGGCACAGTTATATTTTTTAATGTTTGGCGAAAAAAAACTGGTTTACATATATGTGATGAGTGGGTTGTGCGGCGCGGCATTAATTTTAGTACTTGGACTGTTAATTCCGGGCTCTTTTTTCGATACAACGTTAACCGGAGCGTCCTCTGCGGTGCTGGGTGTTATTATGGTAATGGCGGTTTACTCGCCCAACTTTAAGGTGCAATTATGGGGTATTTTTGAAATGGCCTATAAATACTTTGCTCTTTTGGTTTTTATCCTAAGCACCCTGATTGACTTTTCGTTCAATACGGGGGGGAAAATCGCGCACATTGGCGGCGTGGCTTTTGGGTTAACTTATGGTTACTATTTAAAAAAAGGAGTGGATGTTTTTAATTTCGCTTTTCTAACACGCAAAAAAAGCAAGTTAAAGGTGGTGAGTTACAACACGTTTTCGGATGAAGCGTATAACGAAAAGCGTCTGAGCGAGGAACAATTAATGGACGAATTGTTAGATAAAATTTCTAAAAGTGGGTACGATAGTTTAACTAAAAAAGAGAAAGAAATTCTTTTTAAATTATCTCAAAAAAAATAATTCTGTACAATTATTTATTATATTCGGAATCCGAAAAGTGAAACATATACTCGTTTTCATACTCCTGTTCTTTTGCAGTACATCCTTTGTTTTTTCGCAGACCGTGAATGGGAAAAAAACAGAAATAGAGGATGCGCATGAGCATTTTGATAATGGCAATTATTTAATGGCCATTCCCATCTATAAATCTGAATTAAGAAAGGATCCTGATAATAAAAAAATAAAACTCCGGTTGGGGATTTGTTATATAAATACCAGGATAAATCGTTCTCAGGCCATTAGTTATCTGGAGGCTTATTCTAAAGAGTCTAAAAGTGATGATGAAGTTTGGTTTTATTTGGCAAGAGCTTATCAACTCAATTACAAGTTAGCAGAGGCCATTACCACCTTTCAAAAATTTAAGAGCCTTAAACCCAAGCGGGCGCTTGAAATTGACCGGTATATCGAACAATGTGAGAATGCTGTTAAATTAATGCGGGAGCCAAGCAACGTCACTTTTCAGAATTTGGGGAAGGAGGTAAACAGTGACGAACCCGATTATTATCCCTATATCAATCGTGACGAAACATTTTTGGCATTTACCTCGCGCAGAAAAGATAACGTTGGAGGTAAGAAGATCGAAATAGACGGTTACAGAAGTAGCGACATTTATACGAGCACAAGTGAAAATGGTCACTGGTCCATGGCTAAAAACGCGGGCAGAACCATTAACAGTGGATTGGATGAGCAGGTGGTGGGGTTGAGGTCTGATGCGCTGGAGATGTACATATACCTGGATCATATTGATAAGTTTGGAGATATTTATGTGTCTACCCGGAAAGATCTTGAAACGGACTTCCCTAAACCGAGAATTTTTTTACCCTCCATTAACGATAACTTTGAAACCAGCGGTTGTTTGAGCGAAGACGGTACCATCTTATTCTTTACGAGGAGAGAAAAACAGGGGATGCAGAGCGATCTGTATTATTGTAAGAAATTACCGAATGGATTATGGGCGGTGCCGCAGGTATTGCCAGGTCATGTAAATACTCCCTATAATGAAGAATCACCTTATTTGTCTTATGATTGTAAAACTTTGTATTTTGCCAGTGAGGGTCATAATAGTATGGGGGGATATGACCTGTTTAAAACCACCTGGGACCAGGAAAAAAACACATTTACTAAACCGGTGAACATGGGTTATCCCATCAATTCCACTGATGATGATAGAAGTATTTGTGTTACACCCGATAATCGGTTAGCCTATATCAGTGCTTTCAGACCAAAGGGCCTTGGGGATCTGGATGTTTATCGAATTCGGTTTAACGAAACTGAACAAAAGAGTAAAGTGTACAAGGGAAGAGTTTTTTTAGGGGATACCATTGTAAAGAACCAGCCAAGGAACTACGCCATCACCATAATTGCCACCAACGAATTGAATGATGTGGAATACACCTATACACCACATTCAAAAACCGGAAAATTTATTATGGCGTTGCCCGCGGGCAATTATAAGATTTCCATTAGTTCAAGGGGGTACGAGGACTTGGAAGAAAAGCTGGAGGTTTCTGATATTGGCCTTACGGACATTGAGGTAAAGAAAAATTTTTTATTGAAGATCAAGTATTGATTGCCACGGGACATTAACCCGGCAGGAAGGACTCCGTGAATCAAACAAAAAAATGGATTAGTCTTTTTATCAGGAGTATTGCAACGCGTTTTCAAAAGAGTCCTCTGAACTGTGCATCACGTCCAGCTCCCAGCCTTTCGGGTAGGGGGCTTCGAGCAATGAACCTTTCAACAGGTAAGGATACATTTCGGCGTAGGTTTGAATTTGATTCGCGCTTACCCTTCTATAAATATGTGAGCGGTGCAAATTGTCAGGATGTTTTATTCCCGCGGCTCTCATTAGTTCAACGGCTGCGTGTACGGTTTGATGGTGGTAATTGAAGGCCCTTACTTTTTTGTCCTCAACATTTAAACCATTTACCAGTTTGGGATTTTGAGTGGCTACGCCGGTTGGGCAGGTATTATTATTACACTCCAATGCCTGAATGCAGCCAACGGCCAGTAACATGGCGCGCGCGCCATTACACATGTCGGCGCCTAACGAAAAGTTTTTTACCAGGTCAAATCCTGTGTGTACTTTGCCCGAGGCAATAATTTTTATATGCCGTTTAATTCCAAAACCATGCAGGCAGTCATAAACAAACGCCAACGCCTCACGCAGGGGCATCCCAACCGAGTTGCTAAATTCGATCGGAGCTGCGCCGGTGCCACCTTCTCCACCATCTACAGTAATAAAGTCGGGCATAATCCCGGTTTTAATCATGGCTTTGCAAATGGCAATGAATTGATTTTTTTGCCCGATGCATAACTTAAATCCAACAGGTTTGCCATCGCTAAGATCCCGAAGCTTTTTAATGAAGTGAACTAATTCCAGCGGGGTTGAAAATGCCCGGTGATAAGATGGTGAGATGACATCTTTTCCTTTTTCTACCAGACGTATTTTTGCAATCTCATCGGTGACTTTGGCTGCCGGCAAAATACCACCGTGTCCTGGTTTCGCACCCTGCGACAATTTTATTTCTATCATTTTTACGTTTGGGTATTTCGCGCGTTCAGCAAAAGCTTCGCCATTAAATGATCCGTCGAAATTCCGGCAGCCGAAATACCCGGTACCTATTTGCCAGATAATGTCTCCTCCTGGTTGCAGGTGGTGCGGACTAAGACCTCCTTCGCCCGTATTGTGCGCGAAGCCGCCCATTTTCGCGCCGCCATTTAACGCCATAATCGCGTTTTTACTTAATGAACCAAAACTCATGGCCGAAATATTAAAAATACTGGCGGAATAGGGTTGTTTGCAATCGGGGCCGCCAACCAAAACCCGTGGATCCTGATCGCCAGACTCCAGGGGCAATGGATTAATGGAATGATTGAGCCATTCGTAGCCCGGTTCGTACACGTTGAGTTGTGTGCCAAATGGCGTGGTATCGTTTACTTTTTTTGCGCGCTGATAAATAACATTCCTGCTTAACCGATTATAGGGGGCCCCGCTGGTATCCGATTCAATAAAATATTGGTAAACTTTTGGGCGCATCCATTCCGCCCACCAACGCATACGGCCAATAACGGGAAAGTTGCGTTTAAGCGAATGTTTGGTTTGCGTAAGATCCATAACCCCAACCAGGATAACGGGGATCACAATGACGTAAAGCCAGAGCAGCGGATGCCACAGATAACCTATTATGCCGACGACTACAAAGAAAAAAACAGAGAGTAAAATGAATTGTTTTTTCATGGGTAAAGGATTTTGTGTAAAGTAAATATAAAAAATCGATTACAATAAATGAAAAACAGGGTTTATTCTAATGCCTGAATGAGATCCCGAAGAATATCTTCTTTATGTTCGAGTCCTGCGGACAGCCTTATCAAACCCGGTAGAATACCTGCCTCAATTCGTTCTTCTTCGGTGAGTTTACAATGCGTGGAAGAAGCCGGATGAGTGGCAATAGATCGTGTGTCGCCAAGGTTAGCGGAGATCAGAATCATTTGTAATTTGTTGAGCGTGTTTTTTGCGGCTGCGTAACCTCCTTTAACCGAAAAAGATACAATGCCACCCCCCAGTTTCATTTGTTTTTTGGCGATAGAATACTGGGGATGCGATGGCAGGAAAGGATATTTCAGGGATTCGACCGAAGGATGCTTTTCGAGCGCTTCCGCTATATAAAGGGCATTTTCGCAATGGCGTTCCATACGGATAGAAAGCGTTTCAAGACTTTTACTAAGGGTCCAGGCGTTAAACGGAGAAAGTGACGGGCCGGTTATACGGCCAAAAAGGTATACTTCTTTTATCAGGTCTTTTTTACCGACAACGATCCCCCCTAACACCCTGCCTTGTCCATCCATGTATTTGGTGGCGGAATGGATCACAAGGTCGGCGCCATATTTTACAGGTTGCTGTAAATAAGGCGTTGCAAAACAATTGTCAACAATTAAAAGCAGGTGGTGCTTTTTTGCAAGTGCATTGAGTAACGCCAGGTCAATGATTTCAATTCCCGGATTGGTCGGGGTTTCTACATAGATCAACTTGGTATTCGGAGTGATTAGTTGTTCGAGATTGCCTGGATCATCTGCTTTGAAATAGGAATGGTGAATGTTCCATTTGGGAAAGTACTTATTGAATAGGGTGTGTGTAGCACCAAAAACTGAAGAGCAGGCAATGATATGGTCGCCAGATTTGAGAAGTGCGGCGAGTGTGGTGTAAATGGCGGCCATGCCCGATGCCATGGTTACCCCAGCCTCCGCACTTTCCAACAAGCAGACTTTGTCAATCAGTTCACTGGTGTTTGGGTTAGCGTAACGCGAGTAAATGAAGGAATCTGTTTCTTCTGAAAAGGCGGCACGCAAGTCTTCGGCCGAATCAAAAATGAATCCGGAGCTTAAATACAAGGGAACAGAATGTTCGTTGTTTTGGCTCCGCTTGCTTTGCGTGCGGATGGCCTGAGTTTCAAAGTGAGAGTATTGCATAGTTAATAAGGAGGAGGTGAAAATAAGTTGGTAGTGGCTTACTGGTTAATAGTGATTTGATAAGTGATTCTGGCAGTTGGTTCTAAAGTTTTGGCCACCGAACAGTATTTTTCCAGCGAGAGCTTAACGGCCCGTTCGGCTTTCAGATAATCTACAGACCCAGTGAATTTAAAGTGGATCAAAATGATTTTGAACAGGGAATAGTCCCCCGCTTTTTCGCGACTACCATCTACTTCGATTTCTAAAGAGCTGCCGACTTCCCTTTGTTTTTTTAAAATGGTGAGAATGTCTATAGCGCTGCAACCACCCAGAGCGACTAGTAACAATTGCATGGGGCGCATCCCTTTTCCTTTACCACCATAGCCCGGCGCGCTGTCCAGTAGTACACTATTTCCTTCTTCATTGGTGGCTTCCAGATGAAAATCCTCGTCGAGTTGCCTTAGTTTAATCTTCATAATCGATGGTTCTCCTAAATTTTGGTAAACTTAAATTTCGTTTTACAGATACTATCCTGATCACAAAAATTAATATCGCTGAGACAATCACGCTGAATTCCCTGTTGCAGCCTGAGCCGCTGAGCGCCAGGTAAACAAATGCGCCGGCCAGGCAGGCTGTGGCGTAAATCTCTTTTTTGAAAATCACAGGTACTTCATTGGTAAGCACATCCCTCAGTACGCCACCCATGACCGCGGAGAACATGCCCATGATGGCCGCTATAAGCGGGTTCAATCCGAAACGGATCGCTTTTTCGGTCCCGATAATGGTGAACATGGCAATGCCCAGCGTTTCAAATAAGAAAAGATTTTTGCGCATCCGGATGAGTAAATCATAGAATAAACTGGCTATGACAATGCCTATTAGAATGGCGTACATTAACCAAACATCCTGTACCCAGGCCAGTGGATAGCTTCCAATAAGTATGTCGCGGAGACTTCCTCCCCCGATAGACGTGATAAAACCGATAAAGGTCACACCAAACCAGTCGGGTTTCGATTTTTCGTTGGCCACCAGTGCACCGGAAATTGCGAAGAAACCGGTACCCAATAATTCAAGGATGTATTGTAGTGACATAGTGGATTAAATGTTTGGTTGTGGAGTTATTCTCAAATAAGGTTTTATTTCTTTAAAACCTTTCGGAAATTTTTCGGGAATATCTTCCGTTTTAATAGATGGAATAACGACTACATCTTCCCATTGTTTCCAATTGGCAGGGGTGGCTACTCCATAATTGGCGGTTAACTGTAATGAATCGATCACGCGCAATAGTTCATCAAAATTTCTGCCAGTTGAGGCCGGGTAGGTGATCAGTAATTTCACTTTTTTATCAGGATCAATAATCACCACGGAACGCACCGTAAATTTGTCGGATGCATTGGGATGAACAAATCCATATAATTTTGACACCTCAAAAACCGGATCGGCGATGATCGGAAAATTTACTTCCGTGTGTTGCGTTTCGTTAATGTCTTTAATCCACTCTATATGCGACGACACATCGTCAACACTCAGTGCAATTACTTTTACGTTTCGCTTATCAAATTCCGGTTTTAATTTCGCCACCGTTCCAAGTTCGGTGGTGCACACGGGTGTAAAATCGGCCGGGTGAGAGAATAAAATTCCCCAGCTGGTACCCAGCCATTGATAAAAATTGATTTTTCCTTCGCTGGATTCTGCTACAAAATCCGGTGCGGTATCGCCTAATCTGATTGACATATGTTGGTTGTTTTGGGAAGTGCGCCCATTAAATGACGCCCCTCTGGTTATGATTGATTGGTTTTATCTGTGTGTTTGTTTTTGTAATTCTTTTTGTCCGATAATTCTACGCCATCGTTTATCAATGCCAGAAAGAGACCGTTTTCCATCAAGTAATTTTTTTGGTTGAGGAGTTTTTGTAGTGATATTTTGCCGATGATGTAATTATAATCTGAACCGTTGTATTTCTCAAAGATCTCTTCAAATTCAACTTTTTCCAGGTCGAGTAAATGATTGTATCGTAAGTACACCTGTACGAGCACATCATTGGTAAAGCGAAGGTCCTGGGGTTGTGTGTATTTTTTGTATTCGTATTTATAGCCATGCGACAGCGCTGAAACGTCTGATAGCACCGCGGCACCGGTGGGATAACTTCCCGCGCCTTTTCCCTGAAGAAATTGTTCGCCCGAAAAACGACCATCCACCACCACCCCGTTAAATTCGTTTTCAACGTTAAACAGGTGTTCATGGTCTTTTACAAAGTGAGGAGCCACAAACACACTGATGTTGTTTGATCCCACCCGGCGAATAACAGGAGTGAGTTTGATCCGGTAGTTTTTTTCGGACGCGTATTGAATATCGGAAGCGTGTAATCCTGTGATTCCGAGATGGAAAATTTCCTCTGGTTGGACAATAATTCCAAACGCGTGCAGGGTCAGAATAACGGCTTTGTATTTGGGGTCGTAAGCCTCCACGTCGCTGCTGGGGTCGGTTTCGGCAAATCCTTTTTCCTGAGCCGAACGCAATGCTTCTGCGTATGAAATTTTTTCGCCGATAGTTTTTGTAAGAATGTAATTGGTGGTGCCGTTAAAAATACCGGATACTTTTTCAAGCTCTTCGTTGTCAAAATATTCTTCCAGTGTTCGCAAAATAGGAATACTGGCGCAAACCGCACCTTCGTAAAGTAGCGATACGTTATGTTGTTGCTGAAGCACATAAAGCTCCCGGAGATGGAGTGCCAATAGTTTTTTATTAGCGGTAACCACGTGTTTTCCTTTCCTCATCGCTTCGCTTACTATCAGAAAGGCTTCTTCCGCATCGTCAATGAGTTCTACAACCACGTCAATGCCAGGATCATTCAGGATGTCCCATTTATCGTAAGTGATCAGATCTTCAGAAACGCTTCTGGTTTTAGTTTTGTTTTTTACCGCGATTTTAGCAATGTTGGCTTTAAAACCCGTGCTGTTGTTTAAAACGTGGTAGAGTCCCTGACCCACGCAGCCAAAACCAAATAGTCCGATGTTTAATTGTTTGCTCATTATTTTAATGTGTTAAGGTGTTGTTGTTTGGCTGTTTAACTATTCCAATGCCCGTAACGTTTTTTGAAGGCCCGGTTTCCGGTTTTAAAAATTCGGAGATCAAGCTTTCGAGTTGTTTGGTCTCCAATAAAAATCCATCATGGCCGTAAATGGAATCGATGATCCTTGCCTGACTTGCCTTAATGTGTCTGGCCATAAAGAGTTGTTCCTGTGGTGGAAAAAGCTGGTCGCTACTGATCCCGATAACCAGCGTGCGTGCGGTAATGGCGTTTAGTGCCGTTTCTACCGAGGAACGTTTTCTTCCCACATTATGCGCGTCCATGGCGTTGGCCAATGTTACATACGAATAGGCGTTAAACCGGTCTACTAGTTTCTGGCCCTGGTACCGTTGGTAGGAGGAGGCTTTGAAGTCGTTGGTTGTTTCATTGTCCTGTTCCTGTTGCGCGTCGTTGTATGAACCGTAATGGCGATAACTTAATAACGCTATGCTGCGTGCAGCTGCAAGTCCTTTTTCTCCGCCGTTCAACGAATTGGCATAGTAGGTACGGTCGGCTTTAATAGCCAGACGTTGGCTTTCGTTAAAGGCGATGCCCCAGGCTGAGTGTTTGGCATTGCCGGCAATCAGGATGGTGTTTTCGAACACGGAAGGATGAAGGATGTTCCATTCTACTAACTGTTGCGCGCCCTGAGAACCCCCTATGGCCACGTGAATTTTTTTAATTCCCAGGTGCTGCCGCAATAAGTCGTGTGCGGCAACCATGTCGCGGATGGTGATGTGTGGAAAATGGCTGAACCAGGGTTGACCGGCATAGGGATTGATACTCAGTGGCCCGGTTGTGCCATAGCAGGAGCCAAGGTTGTTGGCACAGACAATAAAATACCTTTCGGGATCAAAACAGGCATCTGTGCCGAATAAGCCGGGCCACCAGTCAAACACATCGCTGTTGGCGGTAAGGGCATGGCAGACCCAAATCACATTGTTTTGTTCGGCATTCAGTGTTCCGAATGTGTGATAGGCTATTTCGAGGGAGGCAAGTTGCGCACCGCTTTCGAGCGTGAAAATGCCAGGCGCCGTATAAATGTTTTTGGCCATGAGTTTGGAGTCGTTTAAAGGGCGTTAGTTCAGTAATAGTTCAAGTTCTTCGCGGGTAATTTTCGAAAGTTTTTCAAAAGCGCGTGTAAAATCCGCTTTCAAATCATCGATGTGTTCGTAACCCGCCGATACGCGTAATAAACCGGGCTCTACCCCAGCTGTTTTTTGTTCCGGTGCTGACAGTTGTTCGTGTGTGGTGGTGGAAGGGTGAATGATGAGTGTTTTGGCGTCGCCCACATTTGCGAGGTGGCTGATCAATTCTAAGTTGTTTACCAGAAAATCGGCGGAGGCTTTGCCACCTTTTAGCTTAAAAGAGAACACGCCGCCAAATCCATTCCGTAAATATTTTTTGGCTAATGCATGATAGGGTGAATCGGCTAAGCCGGGATAATTGACAAATTCCACCTCGGGCCGTTGTTGTAACCATTCGGCAAGCGCCAGGGCATTGTCCACGGTGCGTTGCACGCGGAGTGAAAGAGTTTCTAACCCTTGCAGTAACTGAAAAGAATTAAAAGGGGAAATGGCGGTTCCAAAGTCTCTTAACCCTTCCACGCGGGCCCTTATGGCAAACGCGATGTTGGGCAGGCCGAGGGGGTTGTTGACCCCAAATACTTCGGCAAATTTAAGACCATGATACCCCTCCGAGGGTTCGGAAAATTGTTTAAACTTCCCGTTTCCAAAGTCGTAAGTTCCTCCGTCCACAATAACGCCACCCACACTTGTTCCGTGTCCTCCTATCCATTTCGTAGCGGATGCCACCACAATGTGGGCACCATGTTTGAGCGGCTGGAAAAGGTATCCGCCCGCGCCAAAGGTATTATCTACGACCAGCGGAAGTTCATGTTTTTTCGCCAGCGCCGCTATTTTTTCAAAGTCGGGAATGTTGAATCCGGGATTGCCAATTGTTTCCAGATAAAGGGCTTTTGTATTGGCGTCAATTAATTTTTCGAAGGCCTCCACGCTGTCCCCTTTTGCGAAGCGCGCTTCAACGCCCAAACGTTTGAATGCTACTTTAAACTGGTTGTAACTCCCTCCGTATAAGAATGACGTGCTCACAAAGTTGTCGCCATGTTGCAGGAGGTTATTAAGCGCAATGAACTGAGCTGCTTGCCCCGAGCTGACAGCCACAGCCGCAACACCGCCCTCAAGGGCCGCGACCCGTTTTTCAAATACGTCGGTGGTGGGGTTTGTAATACGGGTGTAAATATTTCCAAACTCTTTTAGCCCAAATAAATTAGCGGCATGTTTGCTGTTTTTAAACACATACGAGGTTGTCTGGTAAATGGGAACGGCTCTTGAACCCGTTGTGGGATCAACTTCCTGGCCGGCGTGCAATTGTAACGTTTCGAATTTGTAGTTGTTGGTTGTGCTCATGATTTACTTTTTTTAATGTTAATAATTAGAGGTTGTTATTTGGTTTTGCGAAAGTTGATCATGCTTTCGCGGGTTACTTAACTTTTTACGGCGGTGTAAAAATTTATGAATGCCCTTGTTTCGTCGGAGGTTAGCAGGTTAGCGTTCTTTACCAGGTGCAATCGTTTTTGTTGGTCCAGGTAAGATGGGAGGTGACCACCTCTTACTGTGTTCGCATATTCCGCTTCAAATTGCAGGCGTGACACAAATTGTGGAGAGGCGGTACGGTTGAGTTTAGATAGTAGTATTTTATAATTTTTCATGACGATTGATGTTGTCCCCGTTGGGGGCGATAAATAAAATTAATGTTGGTTTGGAACCATCCGCAAATGATACCGGCTGGCAACTGGTTAGATGCCGGGCAATTAAAATCGGAAGATTAAAGAGAGCTTAGCACATACAACAACAGCAACACATACACATGCCGTTGAATGCTAAGTTTTTTGACACTGCCAAAGGAGATTGGCTGATTTTACTTTTTGTTGAGGGGAGTGACTGTGTGTTTCTCATGTTATTTTTTTTAATTCATTTGTCCCCGTTTTTCATCGGGGTAGGAGTTGGCACCTGTTTTCCAATTCCGCGGAGCGGAACTTTTAGTTGGTTGCCAGTGGGTCTGTGAGCCTATTCTCTCGCCACTTCTTAATAAATTAATTACACACAAATGGGGTAACTAATCGAGGTCAAAGTTAATGCATTTATTTTTATACTTCCAAAATTTTTTTTGTAAAAAATAAAAATCCCTGTATTTATGCTGGTTTCGAGCGACACTTCGGCATCATAAAATCGCTAAATTTTAGTAACTTAAAGGAATGAAAATTCTTTTTTTTATTTTTTTCTGTTTTTGCGCGTATTCTGTTTTCGCACAAGCGGATTCTTCTTTTATGGAAACGGGGATGGCGAGCTTTTATGCCAAAAAATTTGAGGGCAGGAAATGCAGCAGTGGTGAGGTGTTCCGGAACGACCGCCTTACGGCCGCGCATAAAACATTGCCGTTTGGTACCCGGGTGAAAGTCACTAATCTTAGCAACGACAGTGTGGTGATTGTAACCATCAACGACCGGTTGCCTAAACGATCCAAACGAACAATAGATTTAACGCGCAGAGCCGCCAAACAATTAAATTTTATTCCGAAGGGATTAACCAAAGTAAAAATAGAAATTCAACACGACTAACCGAATACACTAAGGCGTTCGGATGAAGCTAAGAAGACGATTCTTCAGCCGTTAACAATTGTTTCACTAACTGGCGAACATCCTGATCTGGTTTTACCCAATGAATGGTCACGCCTTCTTTTTCCATTTTCCTGAACCAGGTCATTTGCCGTTTTGCAAATTGAAAGATGGCGGTTTCTAATTGAACCATCAGTTCTTCTTTTGTGATTTTTTGTTGAAGAAAAAGTGATGCGAATTTATATTCCAAGCCAAAAAAGGCGAGGCGTTCATGGGTGATTCCTTCTTTCAGCAGCGCCTCCGTTTCTTCAATGAGTCCGTTAAGCCGCTGGTGTAACCGCAGTGTGATTCGTTGCTTGCGTTCTTCGGTGCTTACTGCGAGCCCTATGTATAAGGGGCGGTAGGGCAGTTCCGTTTTTTCCGGAACCGGGTTTCCCTGCGAAAAATAATCGGCTATTTCGATGCCACGCAGCAGTCGTTTTTTGGAATGCCGGTCCACTTGCTGTGTAAAACGTTCGGGGTAAGTGTTGAGCTGCGCGATCAGTTCTTCCTTCGACAAAGATTCCATTTTTTTTCTGAACACGGGGTCTTCGGGGACTTGTGTCAGACTAAAATCTTTACGGAGTGCATCCAGGTAAAGGCCGGTGCCGCCACAAATGATGGGGAGTTTATTGGCGTTTCGGATTTGCTCGAAACTTTTTTTTAGTCCGGCCACAAACTGGTGCAGGTAAAACTGTTCGCCGGGTTCAACGATATCGATCAAATGGTAAGGGATCGTTTTTCCGTTAACCGTATATTCGTCCAGGTCTTTGCCGGTGCCTACGTTCAACCGTTTGTATACCTGACGTGAATCGGCGGAAATAATTTCTCCGTTCAGGTGCAGGGCCAGGTGGCAGGCCAGGTGGGTTTTACCGCTGGCGGTGGGTCCTAGTATTGCTATGCAGTTTGTTTGTTGCAATTTATTTTTCTTTGGCAGGCGTGTACACCAGTTTTATATTTCCCAGGTTTTGAGCGCGGTAAAAATGCCGCTGATCCACGGCTTCCTGTTCGTCTTTGAGAGGAATCCTCTCAAAGGTTTTACGGTTTATTAAAAAATAGTGCGGTTCTGTTTCACTGTGTTTTTTAAATCCCAGTTTTAAAAACGCGGCTCCCTCCCCCCATTGTTTATCCACATAGGTCATGATGTCGCCGGCATTTTTTTCGAGAGAAAATTTTTTAAGCAGTTTTGATAATCCACCACTCACACTCACGCCGCTCTTGCAGCAGAAACGAATTAGTTCGTAGGAGCGTTCGTGTTCGGTAAGCCGGTTCATTTTTCGGCCTTTTGAAAAAGAGGCCAATGCGAGCAATTCATTGTTCAGGTATAAACCCATGTTATAAGCGCTCTGTGTCGATCCCATCAGGTGATACAGATCTATAAATTGTTCCGCGGTGTTTTTATCGGTTTTTTTAACCTCACAATTCCTGGCAAATACCCTGCGGTTCAATTGCAGTTTAGAGAGGACCATGGCCGTAATTTTTTCGGGAGCCGTTACCAGGTAATCCACTGCTATAAAGGGCTGTGAGCCGTAGTGATCCTGTTCTCCGGTTAAGAAAAATGTTACTTGTTTCTCCCGGCATGTAAATACCAATTGATCGTTGATCCACAATGTTTTAACACCATGGGCGGCTAATTTGGATGTTAGCTCTTCGATATAATATGTAGCCGTTTTAGTCAAATGAGGGGGTCATAAAAAAATCCACCACGATAGGTCGGGTGGATCTTTTTGTAACTATTAAATATTAAGCGGCAACGGGTGCCATTGCTTTTTTTACGCAAGCCGAAATTTTTGTTGCCATTGCGGTCATGTATTCTTCCGTCCAGTTACATTTTACGCCAAATGAAATGAGGCGACCAATCACGTTTTGTGTTTTTGGAAGATCGAGGTTGTTATAATCCTGTGGCGCGCCCAATACCTGGATAGGTAATTTGGAAGCGGTTTTTAAACCTTTGATGTGATCCCATTGGTTGATAAAGTGGTACATGTTTTTAAACCAATAATCAAAACCGGCAATACCAGCGGCATTAAATTCATCCACCACGCGTTGTGCTATTTCGGGGGTCGGCATCAACAGGTTTAAGAAGGTAGCGGAATCACCACTTTCGTCGCCTAATTTCGCAAAGCCAATGCCCTCTGTTTTTGACAACTGGGTTTGCAGGAATTTTTTATGTTTACGATTGATCTCGCGGATGGTTGGTACTTTGCGTGTTTGCGCGGCGCCTACCGCAGCGTGCAGTTCGCTGATACGAAAGTTAAACCCGATAATGGGGTGGTTTTCCATGCCACGTTTATCGCCAACATGGTCGTGACCATGATCGCAGAAACTATCCGCCGTTTTGTAAGTGGCTTCGTCGTTGGTGACAAAAATACCACCTTCGCCGGCCGTTGCAATTTTAAAAAAGTCGAAGGAATAAGCGCCAGCTTTTCCAAACAAACCGGTATAAGTGCCTTTGTAGGAGGAGGCAAAAGCTTGCCCGGCATCTTCTACCAGAATGAGCTGGTGTTCTTTTACCACGGCCATAATTTCATCCATGTTGGCGTTGCCGCCGCACATGTGCACCAGGCACACCGCTTTGGTTTTTGGGGTGATGGCTTTTTTAATGCCCTCTGCGCTCAGGCACAGGGTTTCGTCTATTTCGGCAAACACCGGCAGACCACCCAGAAACAGAATGGCCTCGATGGTAGCAATATAAGTAAATGGCGGGCAAATTACCTCGTCGCCGGTACCAATGCCGGAGGCGGCCAGGGCGGCCATAATAGCGGCAGAGCCGTTGGAAACTGCTAAGGCATATTTCGCGTTGGTGATCTTTTTAGCTTCCGCTTCAAAATCTTTCGCTTTCCAGATGTTGTTGCGCAGGGGATCGTGATTATAACGGAACATGATCCCGGTGGACAATACGTCTTCAATCTCTTTGCGCTCTTCGGCGCCAAACATTTCGGTTCCTGGCATAATGGTTTTTTTTGTGGGTTAAAGTTACGTTTTTATTCACTGAACCCCAAAAACGCGAGGGTGATTCATTAACCGTTAAATTGGCCTGGTATTTGTTATGCCCGCCTATGGACATTCTTTTTTTCACCGATATGTCCGCATTTTTAACGAAGATAAAATGACATCGTACACATTATGAAGAACTGGATTTACATCACTGCATTTTTATGTTTTTACCAACTGGCCTGCGCGCAGGATACCACGCGCATTTTGTTCGTTGGCAATAGTTTTACGTATTTTAATAATATGCCGCAAATGGTAAAAGCGCTGGCCGATTCGGCGGGGTTGCCCGTTGTTACCGGTATGCACGCGCCGGGCGGTATATCGGTGGGCGATGTGGCACAAGGCACCCAGGCCCACATGAACAATCCCGCCTTGTTCAGCCTGATTCGTTCGCGTAAATGGGATTTTGCGGTAATTCAGGATAACCAGGGGCGTTTTGTGCGTGATTCGGCGGTGTTCCCTTCCACCAGCCTGGTCATACAGGGGCATTTAAATATTATGGATTCAGTAAAGGCCAATAACAGCTGCGCAAAGATCATTTTGTTTGGTGGCTGGGCCTGGAAGAATGGTATGCCTCCTTTTGGTAATACCGGCACAGAGAGCATTCAACGTATTCTGGTGAATTACCGGGTGCTGAACGATACGATGAAGGAAACCATTGCGCCCATTGGTTTGGCCTGGATAAAGGCTTACAACTATTTGCCCGCTGTTAATTTGTGGGACCCCGACGATGCGCATCCTTCCTATGCAGGCAGCTTTTTAACGGCCTCGGTCCTTTTTTCCACCATCTTTAATTTACCGGCGCGCGACCTTGATTTTGTTGGCACCCTGACCCCTTCCGTGGCTTTTAATCTTAAGGCTTACGGGGACAGCACTGTTTTTACACCGGTTAATCACAGCCGGTATAATCTGGGAGGCATCCGTAACATTACCATTCAGTCGGGCAACGGTCAATTGTCGCTGCCTGGCAGTTATTTGGGGTATAACTGGTATAAGAACAATGCATGGATAAGTAACGCGGCCGTTCTCACTGTTACAGCTAACGGCACTTACCGGGCCGAGGTGGTTGAAAATGATAACTGCATTGTTAAAACCTGCAACTATACCGAACTTTCTACGGGCTTCGTGTACAACCGGCAACAGGAGGGGATCCAAATCTATCCCAATCCGGCGGCAGCCGGGGAGTTGTTGGAGGTGAATGGCGCACAACTAAAAAAACTAAGCCTTTATACCATGACCGGAAGGCTTGTGCCAGTGGTTGTTGAAGAAAGGGCCGGGAGAACGTTCATCTCCACAAAAGGTCTTACTCCAGGCTATTACCTGTTGGTTTTGGAAGGAGAAAACTCGGTGCTGCACAAAAAGATAAGCATTTGTGATTAAGCGGACGTGTTAGTTGGGGAAATACTGAAAATTGGTGCCGCTGTCGAGTACCCCGAAATTAACCGATACCAGGCGGTTGTTTTCAAAATAACAATCGAGGCCCGCTTCGTCAAAGCTGATCCGCTTTTCGCCCCATTGGTGCATTTCGGTGTCGCTTAATTCAAAGCCGTTTTGTTTCATGAGTTCAATGATCTCTTTTTCTTTCAGCGAAAAAATTTTCATTCCAAACAAGGTGGCATCCCGGTTATCAATTTCGACATTACAAAATGCCTGATCTTTGTGGGTATCAAAAAACAACGAAAAGCCGTGATCCCAGTAGTGAAAAACCAGTGAATTGTTGTTTAAAATATCGTCGGTGAGGTTTTGAACCTCTTCGGGTTCTCCAAACGCCTTCACTACATTTTCTCTGCTTTCGCCAAAGGCGATGGAGCAAAATCCTTTCAGCAGTTGTATTTCGGGGGTTTCGTAGATCACATGGCTAATATAAATAATGCCTGAAAAACCGGGAAATATTATCACTAAAAAAATTATGAAAAATATTTTGTGGGGGAGCAAAAGTCTACTATATTTGCAGCCCGATTTAAGGATACTGTTTTTAGATCGGTCCGCATAACGAAATGTTTCCTACGATTGGAAACGGTTCCTATGTAAGTGTAAGATTCCGTAGCTCAGCCGGTAGAGCATTACACTTTTAATGTAGGGGTCCTGGGTTCGAATCCCAGCGGGATCACAGAATACACTTAGAACCCCAGTTTTTACTGGGGTTTTTTGTTTTACATACAGTTTTACATACAAAATTTAGATAAAGACCAAAAGGGTGATCTAAAAATAGTTGTTTAGAGAAGGAATGAAATCAGATATTTCCGTGTAGATTATAGTCATTGCAACTATTGTTTCCCAGAGGCAAAGAACTCATAGCAACTGCCAATAATTTTTGGGGAGTAACTTTTGACGATGGTGAAATCTGCATTTGTCAAATTCTTCTTGAAAGCTACTTTTCAGAAATATCCAAGGAGATAGAAAAGCCAGCTTATCATTGGAACGGAAAAAGAAATAAGAATTGAACGTTTAATGACGAATGGAAAATTTAAGATATCAGGGATGTTGGGTGAAATTTCTATATTTGGAGAAATCCGCTACCAATAGATGACTAGCTTGATATTTGGAATTTTTTTATTCATTATTTGTTTAATTGGCTATTTCTTTGCTTACTGGTTTTCAAGACAGCAAAAATACACTTATGCCATAGCAACAATTATTTTATGTGGCTTATTACTTAGACTATACACCGGCTTTGATCTTTATTTGCACGATTGGGATGAGAAGTATCACGCCCTTGTAGCGAAAAACCTAATAAACCATCCATTTAAGCCAACCTTATATGACAACCCGTTATTGCCATATCAATTAGAAAGGTGGGTTGAAAACAACGTATGGTTAGAAAAAGGGCCAATTCCACTTTGGAACTGCGCAGTTTCGCTGAGGCTGTTTGGTTTGAACGAAGTCGCTGTACGTATTCCCGCAATAGTGCTTTCAACTATTGCTATCTTATTGACTTTTCTTATTGGTAAGTTGCTTTTCAATCGCAAGGTTGGATTAATGGCATCTTTCCTGCATTCAGTCAACGGACTTTTGATTGAGGTCGCAGGGGGAAGGGTTTCTTCGGATATGGTTGAAACGACATTTATTTTCTTCGTAGAATTAGGAGTTTTTATTGGTGTCTATGCTATCATTCACAGGAAACTCTACCTTATGAGTATGTTGATTGGTTTCATAACTGGATGCAGCCTTTTGTGTAAATGGAGTCCCGGCTTGATTGTTATCCCCGTTTGGTTGGCAGGGGCTTACTTTTCAAAGAAATACACTATAAAGCAACTTTTTCTTTGCATTATTTTCATGTCAGTTTCCTGTGGGCTAACCTTCTCAGCGTGGATAATTTATATTCTGAATACATTCCCCCAAGAAGCGAAGTTTGTTCTCAGAAAGTTTTTATTTGCTTATAATAAATCTTTTGAAGGTCATGAAGCTCCATTTTATTATTATTTCGATCATATTTTACGGATGATTTTTGGTGAGTTAGTTTACATTCCCCTCCTGCTGAGTTTATATTTCCTTTTCTGGAAAAGAAGACGTTGGCAGCTAATCTTAATAAGCGTTTGGTGGTTGGTTCCAATTGTAATTTTTTCTTTTGGCGCAATGAAAAGGCAAACCTATATGCTTATAAGCGCACCTGCTATATTCCTTATTATTTCTTTTTGCTGGTTTTATTTAAAATCTGTCAGAGAAAAAGTAAAATTCAAATGGGTTGTGAGTATTGTTTTGTTTTTATTGATTGCTTTACCAGTACGTTATTGCATTGAACGGGTAAAACCTTTTGAGCGAAGGGACAGAAACCCTGATTGGGCAGTAAAAGCTAGAAGCCTCAGATATAAAATCCCTGCTGGAAATAACGTTGTGATCTTTAACGTTGAGAAAAATATAGAAATCATGTTTTATAATGATTGTACTGCCTACCAAAAATTACCGTCATTAGACACGTTAAAACAACTACAAAGCCAAGGCTGCCTTGTAATCGTAAATGACAACGGTAATTTGCCATCCGAATATCATGCTGCTGGACTGGCCATGAAACTCGGTATTTAGCACTAAGGGCTTATTTTTACAATTTTTATTGCTCGGGAAGTACCTTCTAATCCTACATTAAGAATGTACATTCCATCTGGTTGGTCAGTTAAATCAATAAACATATCTGTATTCAAAGGATTTGAATAAAAAACTGTTTGCCCCGCTAAATTGCAGACCCTTACAGATTTAATTAATGTGTTACTGAAAACCTTAGTTTTATCGTGGCAAGGGTTTGGATATATGTTAACAAGTGCTGGCACCCTTTTCCAAAACCGGACATAATCAATTTCAAATGAACTTGGAAATGGTGTGGATTCATCAATAGGAACAGACCCGCCCGGACCTTTTTCTGACATCAATGCAAGGTTGAGTAAAATGTTCATCGGTTCCATAGGATAACCCATTAATTCGTAATAAGTACCATAATCAATGTCGTCACCACAGAGAACGGGCTGTCTGGTAGGCGTAATCACCCTGTATACGGTTCTCACACTCTCTCCGTCGATCAGGACATCCATTTTGTCATAATCGAAAACACAAGTGATTGTATGCCATTTAGTAAAATCATAACCTTTTCGAGAAAAATTGCACCCGTTAGGCGACCCAGAACCAGTATAGTCGTGGCCTAAACTGTGCACAAATTCGTTTGTACCCGCATAGTTGTCGAAAAAATCTATTTCATTCCATCTTTTGCCTCCGAATGTCCAAAAGGCAGGCCAAAAACCCTTGCCGCTTGGCATCCTGCATCTTACCTCATATTTGCCATAGAAAAACTGCTGCTTGGTTTTAATCATTCCTGACGTAAAGTCAAAAGTCCGCAAGTTTGGGAGTCCATCCTGTAAAACCTTGCTATCATCTTCCCAAGACACCGCTCGTGCGGTAATTATCTCCCTTTTGCCGGTCAATAGACAAGAACCTCCGGTTATAGTAATATTATTCAAGGTGTAAACGCCGACGTTCTGTGAGCCTTGCAGCGCACCCCTACCACCGGGTAATTCCCATTTGTTTAAATCTAAGGAATCACCGTCAAAATTGTCTTCAAATTCCAATACAAAAGGTCCAGTTTCACATTTTTGAAAACTGGTTAGTAGAACGCCTGATCGTTCGCATCTGCAAGCTCCAACGGAAGCAAGGTAGGCGTTTAACAAGTAACTAATTCCTTCGCCATGAACGCAAGACCCCGATACCAGTTGGCCGAAACCTAAATAATAAAAGAAAAATAATACAATGGAAAATTTAACTTTTGTAAAACGTTTTTTAGTTTTATCAAACCGTTTGTAATGCATGATACGGTGGTTCTTGTACGCAAAAGAAAAAAAACTATTCTTTAAAAATCTTCGTAGTATGCTCCTTTTCATTCAAGTTAAATTTCAAATAGTAAATTCCGCTTTCAAGAGCGCTAATATCTACCTCTTGACCTTTGCCGACTTGATTTAGAGAGTAAACTAGCCTTCCTAATGAGTCATAAATTTTTAAGCTGGAGTCATAAAATTGTGATTCAATGATTAATTTAAACTGATTTTGGACAGGGTTAGGATAGATGCTAATCTCACTAAAATAATCTTCCAGTATTTTTATGCCAACGTTATTGCAATTCTGTATTTGGTCGGGATAAACAAGTTTTGCAACTAATTTTTTGCCGGTATCTCCCGTAATGTTTTTAAAATCACCGGCAACGAAAAGAGTATCATGATAGATACTAGCAGTTGTAATGTCACCTGAGAAATTGTCTGCATAAGTACACCAGATGCTTCCGTCGAAAATGGAGATTTTGCTTGCTGGATTGTTCCCCGAGAGATTAAAGGTTCCTAGTGCAAACATTTTGTTTTTATGTTTTATCAGTTTCCAAATCCCACCGTTATTATACTCATCACCCCAATTTGCCTCTTGCCAAGAATTACCATTCCACTTCATAATAAGATCGCCGACATTTCCTGCGGATTTCAGAAAGTAACCTCCAACATAAAGTTCATTGTTAAAGATACACATAGATGCTACATTGCTTGCCCCGGCTCCTAATATCCCACCTCCTACATCTGACCAAGAGGAGCCGTTATACTTTAGAATGTGCCTATTACCCGCTTGGCCAGTATAGGTAAAGACGCCGGAAATGTAAAGCTCACCATTAAAAACTTTCATGTCAGTTATTGCAGCCTGATTATTCAGAGGAACATTTACTGCCTGAAACGAAATGCCATCATAAGTGGCAAGTCCATTGGCTTTTTGCCCCTGAATGGTGTCGAAAATACCACCAATATATAACTTATTATTAAAATTAATGAAGCTATAAATACTCCCTCCATAATCAAGAAATTTAAAAGCTCTTACAGGTAAACTATCCCATTTAAGACCGTCCCATGTAGCTAAAGAAGTCGCTTTTACACCTCCAATAGATTCAAAATTACCGCCCACCAGAAATTTCCCGTTATAAGCGATGCCGCTCAAAATGTTGCCATTTGGCTGATCGTTTAATTGGTCGTGCGTATTTATCCCACTTGTTAAGGAGTCCCAAACAGACCCATTCCATGACCATACGCCTCTTACTTTTTTACCACCAGCATAATTGACCCATTTGCTGCTTAAAATGAGTTTATCATGGACAGTATCTGTCAAAATTTTTTCCAAATAATACGGTGAAGGTGCATTACCTAGATAAGGCAATGCCCAAAAATTTTGGGACATTGCTTTACCAATAGATAAGGATAAAAATGTTATAAAAATCCTAATAACCATTTTTGATAAACTTTACTGATGCCTTTATATCTTTTTGTACCATCTCTAAAATATATACGCCTTGAGGTAATTCCGACAACTCAATTTCAGCCTTTGAACCTTCAATAAAACCTTCTTGCACTTTCTGACCTAGCGTATTGTAAATATAGTAAAAAGTACGTTCAGCAGTATCCTTCAACTTCACATTGATAATACTTTGTGTTGGATTTGGATAAACACTTAGTTCAGCTAACTTTTTGACCTCTTGAGGAATTTCAGTAATAAAGTTAATTGGATAGAGATAAAACTTTGTAATGTGTCCATCACCTACACTATTAAATGTTCCATCAAAGTAAGTAAGGTTAGCAATTCCGCTGAATAATGGTGCAAAAGTGCTACTAGTTGTGCAACCAACAAAATGAATAGCGTTCTGGTTATTAATGTCGATGACAGGATTTGTGAACGGGGATTCACTATTTGGGCCACCCATATTAGTTGCCCAAATCATATTAGTGGAACCAGTTGGGATACAAAACAGAAAATTATCTTTTAGTCCATTATGGCCCTGAACATAAACATTCGGCTGCTGAACAAGTGGACTGGGGAATATGGTGCTGTTTGAATGTCCAGCAATGTAGATTTCATCGGTTTGCCCAAACTTAATATCACCACCTGTCGTCCCATTGTTACCGCTAATTCTCGTAGAGTGGATCAACGTGTTATTTCCGTTAAATATTGATAGGACTGCGTCACTGAGGGTTGCGTTATTTGTCGAGTAATAATAATTTCCGCTATTTAGAAGCGGATAACCTAAATTGCTGCAATATCCGGTTACAGCGAGATGTCCATTTTTAACTGCGATCCCAAACAAAGCATCTGGGTTACTGCCACCCATGAAAGTTGACCATTTTAACTGCCCTGAATTTGAGAACCGGGCAATTGTACCGTCGGAATCTACAATAGTTGGCTCAGGAAAGTGAGTAAAAGTTGTAGATGCAGGTGGGGACACTAAAGGAAAATCCTCGCCGTTGGCATATCCACAGACGAATAAATCATTGTTGGAATCAAATGTCAAATCAAATAATCCGTCATCGGCACTAGTGACTGTGCCAACAACGCTGCTGCCAAGATAAGTTGCCCAAACAAGTTGAGAAGAAGGGTTAAATTTTGCAATTAACCCCTCCGATTTATTACTAAGAACATCGTTATTGTTGGCCGTATAAGTTGGTGTACTACCTATTTTAGGGATATTTTTTGAAATTGTTCTGCCAACAACAAAGAAGTTTCCATTTCCATCAAATTTGCCCCGTAAAAAATCGTCTTCATTATTACCACCATAGTAGGTTAGCCATTTTTTTGTTTGGGCATTTGAAGAAATTTGTAGTATAAAAAAATCAGTTCCCCCCAAAGGAGTAAGGGAGTTAGTTGCGCCCACTTTGGCAAAAGTTGCTAACGTAGACTGTGAAGACCCAACAATATATAGATCTCCATTGGCACTATAATCTATACTCATTGTATGGTCATCTTCCTGACCACCAACAAAAGTCGACCACAAACGCTGGCCATCTTGATCGTATTTATCAATGAAGCCATCCCTGCTTCCGCCCGCAGAACTTTGAAAAACATTTAACCCTGCTGGCGGGAAATTATTTGAAGCACTTACGCCAGTAACAAATACATCATTATTTGAATTCGATTTAACATACGAGCAATAATCATAATTACCGCCACCAACGTAAGTAGACCATTGGCAATTTAAGGATGATGATAGTATTGCCGTAGGCTTGCCCATGTCAAATTCAATAACCAATGGGTTATGTCCATAACCACTGCCGGGGTTAAACCCATACATATTACCGGATAAGTTGATCCAGCCATTTGTTCCAGAAACACTATTTGTACTGGGCGCCCATGTATATGGATTAAAAGTGACGTAATAAATGTCCGGCTTTTTAAATTTCCAAGAACCCAGTTGCGAGTTGATGCTCAAAACATTTGAGGCTGACAAGTTAGTACTGGCGACACCTTGAAAGTCCATACGAATTACAGCCGGATTGCCACCAGGCTTTACCACAAAGTAGTACTTAGAACCAACTCCATTACTTGAATAGTAAAGATCAATAGAAGGATAGATATTTGGGACCATTAAAAAGGCAGCACCTTTTACATTAACTTTTCCGGCTGCACCTGTATGCGCCATAAAGTAATTAATATAACTTTTGTCCTGTATGCATAATGGATACGTTTGGCTTAAAGGGTTTGAACCTAAAAAAACCATGTCTACACGACTTAACGAATCTTTGTTTGCGGATGTAGGCTTCTCGTGAAATTCACAAAATGAAACCCTATCCTTCAAAACGTATTGATTGGGGTAGGTAAATTTTGTATAGTACAACACTTCTTTTGCTATTAGCCCAGCTGTATCTAATATCTCATTGGTATTTGGATAATACAAATTAGAGAAGCTAAAAGTATCAGTCTGAAAATTGTAATTTACGGGAATATAAACAGGGGTTTGGCTGATCTTAATGGTTGTAATGTCAAAACCAGAAGCAGTGCTAGTGCAAAGTGCCGACAAATAAATTACTCCAATTCCGTTTACTAATAATCCGGTTGCAGCGTCATTACCGTTACCTGTTCCGGGAAAGTTTTGTCGCCAAGTTGTGTTACCAGTGGGAGTAATTTGGTAAACAGAAACATCATTGTTTGCGTTTTTTCTGGTTCCCGAAATATAAAAATGGTGCGCAATTGTGTCGCAAACGACCCTCGGTTCGATGTAAGCGCTATTAATAAATGTGTTTTCTGTATTTGTCCATTGCAAAGACCCTAAAGGATTATAAAGTAAGGTATGGTACTGATATAGACCTGTTCCCTGAACAAGTCCAGTTACGCAAAAATTTCCTGTTGAGTCTTTAACAATGGATGTTGCAGTTTCGTTTCCTCCGTAGTCATAATCCTGCTGCCAGAGAATAGAACCGTTGCTTGAATTAAGTAGTATTGTAGTGTAATCTTCTGATGTTCCCGTGTTATTTACCATTCCACAAACTGCCACATTATTGCCAGCTCGAATAATTGCTTCTGCCCTGTCATTTGAATTATTGGTGCCATCAACTGTTGTTATCCAACCTGAACTTCCTGTGGAGGAAACACGATAAACAATGATATCATTGTCACCACTCGAATTTTTCGAGTTTCCACAAACGAACAAACTACTAAGATTACTTGAAATTATAAGGCCGACTCCACTATCATCATCATTCGCCGAACCGTTGAATGAATGAACCCAATCTTGGTTACCATTTGATTCCTGATATCTTATTGTAACAATGTTGTTGTTTGACCCATTATCAGCTGTACCGACAATGTACACAAAACCATTGATTTCATCTAGTTTAACGTCGATGGCCATGTCATTTAGATTGGAAAGATTGTACCTTTTTTGCCATACAACGATTCCAGCAGAGTTTAACTTGATTGTATAAAAATCATAACCTGCGCTACTTTGGTAACTGTAACCCGTGACGTAGACATTTCCGGTCGGGCCAACTGAAATAGCTTTTGCCTCATCATCTCCCCCGTTGTCATATGTGTAAGACCACTGTAAGACGCCCGTTGAGTCGTATTTTAAAACTACTAGGTCTTTTGTGCCGCTATTCGTATAATAACCGGCAGTATATACATTGCTGTTTCCGTCGATAGCATTTGCCGAATTTTCAGTTGTGTTTCGAGGATTAAAATATTTAACCCAATCAATATTTGAGACTACTTGAGCTTCGTTAGCAATTGCCCAAAGCGTTAGAATAATTATTCCTATTTTTTTCATTTTAAATTTTCTTTTGGTTAAAATTTACTTAGATTGTACATCATTCGTTTTAAATGATAGTATTGTTCGTAATTGCTCATGATGTGTCGTTTTTCATAACATTAAATTTTAGATTAGTAAATTTTTTAAGAGCGAAATCTGGCAAAGTCAATAAAGTTGACGATGGATAAGCATAAATCTATTTAAGTGGAAAGCAAGGGTGTAGGTGGTGGCCACATCCCTTAAAAAACAAACAGCGGAAAGAGATACTAATGGTAGTTACTCTTTTATAAATTTTACGATATTACGGCCTTTAATGTTTTCAATGGTAAGGTAATAAACACCGATAGGCAGAAACACCAAATCAATTTCCTGCGATAGTTCCGCTTTTTTTGAGGAATAAACTACCTGTCCCAAAGAATTTACAATATTGATTATGATATTGTCATTTTGTTCTGATGAATAAATTTTAATTCTATCGTTAAAGGGATTAGGAAAGACCGAAATAGACGAAGAGTGCACAAAAATATCTGTGATACCAGTAATAAACTGACTTGCTTTAGAGTTCCACTTAAATAAAACTCCGTTGCTGCCAGATACCAAAGCAATACTATCATTAAGGAATTTCATGTCCAATAACGTTGTTGGTATCTGCGTATTAAAAGTCGACCAGCTTTGCCCGAGGTTTGTTGTTTTCATAATAACGCCCATACCGTTTGGCAATTGACCTAAAATGTACCCTTCGTTTTTATTCTTAAAATAAACACCATAAGGATTGTTTTTAGCAATGGTGTCCTTTTGCCAATTTAAACCACCATCGAATGACTTTGCAAAGTATGGCCCCCAATAGCCTTGTGAAGAAATTGCAAACATCGTATCTTTATTAAGGTAGAAAAAGTCTCTTGGATCGGACATTGCACCAAATCCAAATCCTCCGAACCAAGTATTTGCACGATCCTTGGATAAGGTAAAACCACCACCGCCACCGTTAGTCCCACCTAATGCAATCAAGCTATCACTATAAAGCTCCATCATCATTGGAACTGTCCAAGGATTACTAGAGGAAAATCTTGATAGTCCACCGTTTTTTAATCTTATAGCTTTGCCGAATGTTCCAACCATATAGCCCTCGTTAGCATCGAAAAATTTCATATTACTATAATAAATTCCCGTATCAAGCACCAAATTCCAGTTATTACAATCATCAATTGAGCTAAAAATTTTAGAATTATAAGCCGGGAGACTATACGAAAACATAAATGCTTTATTGCTACTTAGTCTGTTTAAGATTTGATAGTGACTTGGTGGTGTCGGAGACGGCAACGGGATTAATGATTGGCATTCATCAATACTTCTAACATAATAACCATCGCGGCCACTGATGATAATATCATTAACATCTGATAGCTTAGAAATATAAAACAGCAGATCTGATGATCCAGTCGGAATCAACGTGATTTGAGCAAAACCTTTCACAAAAAGTAATGAAAACAATATTAGTGCTAGTTTTTTCATTTTCTGAGTTTTAAATAGCCGACAGCAGTATGTTGTCAGTATTTATATTATTGTTTTACAAATTTTTTCGTTAATATTTCATTTCCAATTTTTATAGAATAAATATACATAGAATTTCGCAAATAGCTCACGTCCTGGTCAACTAGAGTCTCTCCATTTCGAGTTTTTCCAGAAAAAACAGACTTAATTTTGTGTCCCATTAAATCATACAAATCTATCGCTAGTGTTTCTTCCTTATTGCTACTAATTATAATACTATGTCTTGAATTAGTGGGGTTTGGATAAATATTTGCGATAATTTTGTAAGAACTAAGATCGTCAATGCCTACCGCAGGAACACTATTTCTTGTAAGTACACTGTATTCAAAAGTTGATGTCCAATCGGCGCAGGAAAACGTAGTATCACAAGGCCACCAACCCAAAAAAGTTCCTAAGGTATCACTGACTTTGTAGACGTATCCCTTTAAATCAGCACTTGAATTATTAATTGAAGTAATAATGGCCCTTTCTCTTGGATAAAGAATATTACTTGGACTATATAATTGAAATACGCTAGAACCACTCGATCTTGGCCAATAACCCTTAATAGTATCTGTCGAAGGTAAATTGTGAAATACTGTCCCTGTAATTTCATAAGCATCTACGACATATTTTCCCTTAACATAGCTATTTGGCGGAAAATTTTTGTCCCTAAAAGTTTCCGCTAAAGTTACTGTAACAGCGGAACTATAAAGGGTTGGAGTATTGACAATGTAAGACGCTCCTCCATTTGTTCCAAAATGTTTTAAATCTCTATATGGTTTTTCCACTAATCTTATCGCTCTGCCTGCATTTAATTTCCCGAAGCCATTTTGGGCATCATAGTAGGGAGTGTTGGGAGAAGATGGCGCAGTCGCACTCCTTTGAATTAGCTCTTCGCAATCTTCTGGGGCTAAATTTTTGTAAGGATTCAATGTATCGTTCATATAGGACATCAGCAAACTTACAACCCCTGTTACATGAGGTGCTGCTCCTGAAGTAAACCCAAAACCACAATAACTTACAGGATTATAACTATCGGTACTGAACATCAGATCGAAAGCAGCAGGGCCTGTTACATCTAATCCTCCATATCCACAAAACCCTTCCCCGTTTTGAGGGGTCATTCTATAACCGTCATAACCATAACCACCAACAGTTAGTACCCAATCATCATCGGTTAAGGCGGGGTAGGTCGGGATTTGTAAACTATCGTTTCCCCTTGACGCCACAAAAGTCACATTACAACGATTAGCGGTATGAACAGCATCAGTAATTAAAATCATGTTAGTGTCAGTAAACATTGGTGGATTTGTTGTCTGAATGCCCCAAGCATGGTTCATGACATTTAAGCTATAACTATAAGGAGCAGCGGAGTAATTTACTGCACTGCTCACTATCGCATCAGCAACATAGTTTAATGTAAGGGAAAAAAATGGTTGTCCTAATACATTGAACGCACTTCCTCCGATCCTCAAACTATATAATGACACACCGTTGTTCCCAGATGCGGCGTCACCACCAGCAATCCCCGCTATACCAAGGCCGTTATTACGAACAGCGCCAATTATTCCCGCTACAGGGCTACCATGTTCAGTAAAAAATCCCTCTCCAATTCCGCTGGACATTGTAGTATTTGTTTCAAAATCCCAACCGTCTTTTACCTTACTTGTAGCAGGGTTGTTATTAATACATCCAAAATCCTCATGTTTCCATAATATCCCGGTATCAAAAACTCCAGCTCTAATAAATGGCAGCCCTGCACTAGGGATGAGATTCCACGCTTCCTCAACGTTGATATGAGCATTAGGATATGTATTATAATAATCAGGATGTAACGCTTGTTGATCTTGCGCATACAAATTGTCATTTGGCGGCGGCGTGTGAAATTGTCCAATGTAATTTGGATGGCAGTAACTTACGACACCCGGTATAGTATTAAAAGCCGACATAGCTTGTTGTATAGTCATGTTACCCGGCAGTTTCAGTAATAACGCCGTCCAAAAATCTGGAACAACTACTGAAGTTCCTAGGCGAGAGGTTGTAGTTGTAAAAGTAGAGGGTAAATTTTTGAATATTTTAGCTGCCTTTAAATCACAATGACCGCCCGGGCAAAGAGTATTTAGAGACGCTGAAATTTGAGTATTAGCAGTTGAAGTGAGCAGAGTACTTAAATCACCAAATTCAGTAATTTTTGTACCGACAGTATTGTCAATAGCACTAATATTCATAGCGTTCCGGTTAAACCGCACAATTATTTCATTTTCTTTACAAATAGCTTTACCATTACTACTAATAACATTGTTTGTCATTTCCAGTTCGCTATATTGGGTTGTATAGTAAGATCCAGTGCCGGTTCCGCCTAAAGTTGTAACATTGATGGTGCCATCACTTTTTAGGTTTATACCTGCTGGTTTAAAATCTGAATTTGTTGCAATTGAGCGCTCCCAATTAATATCGAAAATCGTGCTTAATCTTCCTACAACAACTTCCTTAAAGCCTGTTTTTCCTGTTTCCCCGGCAACAAAGTAAGTTTGCCCGTTAGTAGAAGTGCGGATTGCAGCGACATAAGCATCCGAAGTCCCATTTTTACTCGGTTGATGGTATTGGTAAATTAATGTACCGGAAGGATTATATTTATAAAAACTCATTTGCTTAATACCACTTGTTTTGGTTGTATAACCAGCCATAATCACATTGCCAGTCAGGTCAATGTCAACTGATGTTCCTACATCTTCACCGCCGGATACATCTACTGTTCGTGTCCATACAATAGAATAAGTAGGGTCGATTTTTACAAGCTCCATATTGTAATTTACGCCATTAGTGGAGCATTTTCCAACTAGGTAAATATTTTGAAATGCGTCTTTCTTAAAATTATATACTTGGTCATAACCTATTCCTGAAATATTGGTGCGTGTGACTCCTGTATACGCTCCTGTATTGGAATTAAACCTTGCAACTGCCATGTCGGATTTAGTAAATGATGATGCACTGCTCCCCATAACAGAAAGGACAGTGCCATCCAAGCTTATAGAAACCGGCACGTCTACTAAGGAAGTATAATCGTAAAAAGTCGGCCCCCATTGCAATGTTCCAGACGGACTATATTTGAGTACTGCGTAGTTGTATGAAGAGGCTGAACTCTCGCTACTGCAACATACATAAACATTGTTTGAAGCGTCAATTGTAACTCCGGTAGCAATATCATTTAACCCCCATGAGCCAGAATAGGTTAAAGTATTTATGAGCGTTCCAGATGAGTTAAATTTCCAAATTTTTGCATCGTAATTGTTTGAACCGTTATTATCTGTCGCACCAACTACGTAATAGTTGCCGGAACCGTCTTCAGTAACCGCAATGCCATAGTCGTTCGCTAAACCAGATGTATTAACGTTCGTTTGAAATAGGATTGAACCGGTAGACGAAACCTTTCTGATATAGATATTTTCACCTTGGCCGGAAACAGTGGTGTGGCCTGTTGTAACAATATCTTCGTTGGAATCCACAATTGAAGCCGTCCAGTCAACGCCCGCCGGGTTCGTGAAGGAAGTAATTCCGGGGGTTCCTCCAGAAGTTTGATATTCACGGTTAACGTGAAATTGCGCATTTAATGACTCGCTTAAAAGCACTGTCAGAGCGATTAGAAATAGATTGAGATTTTTTTTCATGGTTCATTTTTGGTTTTAATTAATAAATATTCCTTTTTTTGTTTATTGATAGTTTGAAATTCTTGAATAACATTAAATAGCCATTTTCGGCCAAAATCTTCTGGCTTATAGACTATGAAGGCTAATTGAAGATTGTGGGTTTTTAACTTCGATAAACTATTTCTTAAATCGGCATCTATTTTCAAGTGACTTATATGAGTCGTTAAAAAATCATCATAGCCGTATTTAACTGCAATATCAATTACAGTTTGAAGAAAATTGACTATCACAAAATCTTTAAATACCTGATAGCCAAATTCAAGTTTTTTCAATACGATGGTAATATTGTCGAATGTTTCCTTATCCCATTGACGGCTTATGTAGTGGGGCTTGAAATCGATTTGAATATATAAGTTGATTAACTCAACTTCACTTTTAGTGAGATTACAGTTACCATTATTTGTCCATTCTTCCCAAAAGAACGAATAGAGAAGAAAGGACTCTTTTAGTCTAATTAAGATTTTTGCTTCCATTGACCCGAAAAAAAATAGAGCGTGCTAACGTGACTGTTTCAGACCAACACCCGCTAGAGTGTCCCAATGAAAAGTCAGAAAGCACGCCCGTACGGGCGCTTTCTTACTGATCGTCATTGGTAGAATTCTAGCGGAATTTGGTCTGACAATCTAAGATTAAAAGCGAATCAATATTTATTAAAAGGGGCTTTTCGTTTTTTTTTCGGATTAAGCCCTAAATTTAATTAAAAAATTTGATCCGCAATTTTGTAATCTTATTGTACACAACTCATGTAAATCATTTTATTTATTTTGGTTTGAGCAAATGTAGTTTTGTAAAGTGTCAATCACAATGAGTGACTTATGTGAATTTGTTAAAAATGTACCGATTCGGTACATTAGCAAACATTTTTCTGTGGATTGCCAAATTTCTTTAGCAATTTTGGTTGTCGTTTTTTAAAACCAAGACTGATGGACACGTCTATTAAAATCATTTTAGCTGAAGATTACCCTGAGTATCGTAAAGGGATAAGAGATCTTTTGGAGGAATCTCACATTACCGTCCTCGCTGAAGCGGGCAACGGCAAAGAACTGTTTGAGTGTTTAGAAACTTACATGCCAGATATTATTTTGTTAGACCTTAGGATGCCGGATATGGATGGCAATGCCACCATGGCCATTCTCTGTGAGAAGTATCCAAAAATAAAAGTTATAATATTGAGTTCTTTCGGTGACCAAATGTTAATTGATGATTATCGTGAAAGAGGTGCTTGTGGTTACATAATAAAGGGACAGGTTCATGACGAGCAGTTAGTAAAGATAGTCAGGAAAGTTTATAGCGGCTCAATCCACTTTATGAGAAACAATGACAAGCCGCCGGTGAAACTTTCTGAACGTCAAAAAGACATCGTTTATTTTCAAACAAATGTAACAACAAACAAAGAAGAAATCGGAGAGAAGATTGGAATGACAGGTAATGGTGTTGGTAAGCAGGAAAAGAGGATTATGCAGAAATTCGGTGTTTCAAATATCCCGGCATATTTTGAATATATTTTTGAAGCTGGATTAAAATTTCTTCGCCGACCGCCACAAAAGTAGATCGAGACTAATCCCGTAACTCTTTCCAAATATTTAAGCTAATATATTTTGTGGTAGGTCTAAAAATCAGTCTATTTTATCTTATAAAAATCTAATTACGGCATTTAATCTTTCAAAATTCTGGGCCAAATTGACCTAAAAATTCATTAATTTGGCAATAGTTAACAAATAAATAATTATTAATCCACTAAACAATTTACTATGAATTTTACAGGAAATGAACTACATGATATTACATTGAGTGAAGCAAGCGCTATGACTAAACGCTTCAGAGATACTGTTACATCAGGCCAAACCATAGCACACTACTTCGGAGCTGAAGCCATAAACCAAATCTTAGATCAAACTGGTGCGGTTGGTATACGGATATACTATGGCTTAAATGAGAATAATCAAAAGCAACTAATTATAACAGGTGTTGGGTCAGACGGAAATGATTTGTATCTGGGGAAACTAGCCGAAAGATCGGTAACCTGTCCGATTGATTGCAGTAGTGCGAATCCACTCAACACAACGCCAACCTCATAGCGACCATGTCGGAATTTTATATTACAATAATGTATCTGTCCGGGTACAGTATTTTAATTCCGATAGTTGCTGGAATAAAGAAATTTAAGACTTTTAGTCTAGGGCAGAAGGTTTTATTTTATTATTTGATAATTGCTGCTTTTACCGAAATTGCTAGTCTAATTCTGAGGACTAATAGTGAGAGAATACTGCACGTTATTCAAAATGCTTTTACTCTTTTGGAGTGTTGGTTTGTTTTTTTATTGTTTTATATTGAAATAAAGGTAAGAATAGTGCGAATTTTTATTTTGTTTGCAGTATTTTTATGTCTATTAACTTTTATTGCTAGTTTTTATAGTTTAAACTCTCTCTTTTTTAGGAACGATTTAACAACAAGTATTGAATCCATTTTTATTGTAATTCTCTGTATAATTTTCTTTTTTAATAAAATTATGTCAGACTTGAAAACTCCTTCATTATCGGAATACCCTTTCTTTTGGATCGCCTGTGGACTCTCGATTTATTTTGCTACTGCATTGGTAATATTTGTAAAAAATTCTTACTTAGTTGAACATGAGGAAGAGTTTAGGTTTTATCATACCGTTCAGCGAATAATCAATTTGCTGTCAAATATTTGTTTTACAATGGCATTATGGCACAAGAAACAAGCATAAACCTATCAATGGCATTTATTTATTTCTCAATGCTAATGCTAGTTTTAGCGTTGCCAATACTATATTTTTTCTCCCGCACAAAAATCCTTGCCGCAGAAAAGGAAAAACAACTTGTTGCTTTTAAAGCTTCTCAGGAGGCTGAGGAAAAACAACGGGCAAATATTTCTGCAATATTACACGATCAAGTAATTGCAGAGTTGACTGTAATTGTGCAAAACTACGAACTCAGCATAAGAGCTTATGAACAGAATAAATTTAATATTGACGATTTACGGGAGGATAAATTAGTTGCGATAAAGAGTATTGAAAGTGTAAGAGAAGTAGCCCTAGAATTAATACCGCAAGAATTGTTGAGGTATGGCCTTGTCGCTGCACTTAATTCGCACTTAAAAAAACAGAAATTAGGGTTTTCAGCCTCGCTGGAAAATAGAAGTCGGTACCAGAACGAATTGCCATTTAACAAGTCAAAGGAAGTTAGTATATATAGATTATCATTGGAAATAATTACAAATCTTCGGAAACACGATAACGCCACTAAATTAAAAGTAGAAATGGAAAGTGCGCATGATTTATTGTGTATAAAATTTTTGCACGATGGACGTGGCATTAGCGATTCTGAAATATCGCAACTTGAAAAATCGGCAAACGGTCTTGGTTTAAAGTCAATTCAGTCAAGACTTATTACTTTGGAAGCAAGCATTAACTATGTCCAAAGCAAAGTTGGTTCAGCAATTATTGTTAAAATTCCCATAACATGATGAACAATATAAAAATAGCAATAGCTGAAGACCACAGTTTAGTGAGAAAGGGCTTTATAAAAATGCTTTCGGATTTCCCGGAAATCCAAATTATAGTTGAAGCCAAAGATGGGCAAGAACTATTATTACAAATAAAGAATAACCGTCCTGACGTTATTTTGTTAGATATAGAGATGCCGGTTCAAAACGGCCAAGAGGTTTTGCAAAAACTAAAGGAATTAGATTTAGGTATTAAAGTGATCGTTGTAAGTGCATTTACTAACGATTCTGAAATTATTGCGAATGTAAGACTCGGAGCTTCTAGTTTTTTAACAAAGCACACTGATATTAATACCCTTATTCGCGCAATACATAACGTTCTTGAAGAAGGGTTTTACTTCGATGTTGAAACTTTAGAGTTACTTGATAAAAATGGAATGTCACCTTTGGGCGCATTCAAAAAACTCAATCAAAAAGAGTTGAGGATTCTAAAATTGCTGTGCGAAGCTAAATCTGCGGAGGAAATTGCATTTGAAATCGGGATTACAAGTAGCACTGTTCGCTGGTATAAACATCAGATTTGGCAGAAAACTAATACAAATAATATGGAGGGTTTGTTAGATTATGCTGTTAAACACAGGTACATTGAAAAATTATAAAGTAATCGTTGAGAATTAAATAAAATTGGGGAAAACACAATTCCACCCAACCTCAAAAGCTTTCTTACCCAATTGGTTCGTTGTTCAATTCACACAACTACAACACTGAAGGGTAAAGCCAACAATGGATATTGTCGATAAGAACTCTCTGTCCAAATGAGCCACAATGCTACCAGCACCAACATGAAAATGCCACGTACCAACAGAAATTTACAATTTACAATTTTGCGCAAATATTCCTATCCAGCAGTTGAATTACTTGGCCTTTAGATCGTATTATTAAAGTCCAGGTCAATTCCATCGATATCGTCAGACTTTTTTTGATTTTTAGGATTATCCGGCTTGGTTTTATTTTTCTGATATACCTCAAACACATTAAATTCCATACCCTTTTCTTTAAACCTGTTTTTTGTAGTACAGGCAATTCCATTCATTACTTTCACGGCAATATCGCTATCATGCACAATTTGATAAGAACCACGTATCTTACCGTCTTTGGTACTCTGGCAAATGGCAATAATCCCTGACTGCTTAAATTTTAACCGGATTGCTTTCATGGTATCTATATCAATTTCCATATTATTCAGACTGTCAATAACAATAAAATGAAACTTATTCGGAATTTCAGTCAAAATCTCCTTTCCCGACCGAATATCTATCGCATATAAGCGGGGAACATTATCAGCCCCCAAATCTCTTATTTTTTGTTGAAATGTTGGTGCAAATCCCTCCTCGCCACTTATATAAAGTACATTTCCGAAATTTTCGGCAAGGTACTTGGCAAACTGTATCGAAAAATTAGTCTTACCCTCGCCACTCATGCCGTGTATCACACAATAGAAATTGGTTTGTGGCAATCCGAAAAAAGTATTCCACTTGCCTTTAAAATTCAATAACTGAAACTTCATGTCAGCCACTTTTTTCATTGAACTGATCTTCGAGGTTTCAAGGGTCGTTTCCTTTGGAACCGTTTCCGTTTTTTTAGGAAAAATTTTGCCCAATGTAATATTTGATTTTTCTTTTTTCGGTTCAAATGACCCAAAGAGGCTTTTAAACATAACGGTTAGTTTTTCGGAGTGAGGTTGCCCCAAATTTTGTCCGGCATTTTGCGCCAAACCAGTATTTGCGGTTTTCTTTTGACTCCAAAGGGTGTAGGCCGGATTAATTACTTTTTCCGTTTTTTCATGTTGGGCAGGATAATTAGAAAGTTCTGAAAGAATGGACTTTTCCCACGATCCCATAGTTACTAATTTATTTTTACCCATTTCCATGATTCCGTCAATCCGTTTATCGTAGTAATCGTATTCTTTTTTTAAATTCACATATTGTGTAAAATCTTTTTCCAGTCCTTTAAGGTATTTATGATAATTCTGTTTTTTTAATATTTCCAACTTAGCCATATATCCCTTTAAACGCTCAATCACATCCCGGCATTTTTTTAACCGGGAACTGCACTCCAAATAATTCGGGTTGTCAATTTTTACGGTTTTTAAAATGTATTGTTCCGGTGCTGGCTTTGAGTGTTGATTCACAGTGGAGGAAAAACTGTTCGTTCCGTTTTGTTTCAAGTCCGCCTTTTCAGTTCCGAAATCGCTATCAGCCTCTTTGGAGGCTTTCTCATCCTCCATGAAAACATTCTCAAACGGGATTAAGTCCTCCATATCTACTGTTCTTAACTTCGTTTTACCCTCCGTTGTTTGTGAGGGCTGGTTGGTTGGATCAGCGGACTGACCGATGTCACCTGACTGACCATTCGTAGGTAAGCCGTTTACCCCTTCCGTAGTTTTGATTTGACCCTTACTACGAAGTTCAAAATATTTTGACTTACAGGAATTTGAACAATACTTGGCATCGCTCCTTTTTCCTACAAAGGGTTCTCCACATAACAAACAATTATTTTTCATCTGGCTTTCTCCTAACAGTTTAACATCTATCCGTTAATTATTCACCTTCAATTAGCAGTTTCTTTAACCGTCAAAAAGCGGCGTAAATACGTCGGATAAAACGTTTAGATGCAGTCACGGACTGCATCTAAACGTTATTAGATTTAAAGCAACTTTGCTTTCGGTTTAGTCTTCCTCATCTGGATCATCGTCCTGTTCATCTTCCAGATCTTCCTTCAATTCCTCCAAAAACTCTTCGAGTTCATCTACCAGCTTACTCTCGCTCTTTTCGTAGGATACCTCGATTTCGATCTCCTCATCTTCGGTTTTACCAACAATGGAATTTTCTAACTCCAGTTCAATTAGTTTTTCGGTGAAGTCGCCAATAACCTCTTGGGGAACTTCAAAACTCATCTTTCTCATACTTTGCTTTTTTTAATTGTTATTATTTATTTCTTTACTTGGTTTTACTGTCTCGTAAGGCGGAGTAAGTCGTTTTTCGCTTTACACTTATCCGTTTCTTACTATCTGCTGGCTGAGTTATTTTTAACTAAGTGGCAATTATTCGTCTGTGCTTCAGGTTCTTCATAAAATGAAGGACTTCCGCTTTTTTAAACAATAGCTTGCGCCCCATTCTGTAAAACGGCATACCTAATTTTTTATAATTATGTATGCTTACCTTTGAGCATCGGAGAAATGCTGCCAGTTCCATGATATTGAACATCTCCTCTTTGGTGTCCTTATCATCTTCGCCCCGGTTATTTTCCCCTTGTTTTCCACTTATCGCCTCGTCTATCAGCTTTCTGGTTAATGCTATATACTCCTCAACTGTGAGTGCATATAGCGGCTTTTGTTCCTGTTTCATACTGTTTTTCTCTAGTTCTTTGACTGCGATTAAAAACGCTTCGTTCTTAACCCATTATCTTCTCTCTATTTTAACAACTCATTGCCCACCTCCTTTCCTTGTTTATTTTTCATCCAGTCGGATAATTCCTGCCTTGAAAAATGCAGTGTTTTACCCTTCTTATGAAAAGGTATTTTTTTATTGCTTGTATAATCGTACAAGGTTGTAACAGGTATTTTTAGGTAATCGCTGGCCTGAGTCACGTTTAAAAAGTCATCCTGTTGCTGATGTTCTTTTAAGCTATTTGTAACGATTTCGCTGATTATACTTTTTAAGTCTTCCACGTTAATTTTGTCTATGATTAGTCGTTTCATATCGTTGCTTTTATTTTGTTCGCCAAAAAACGGCCCATAATACTAAGTTACGACACGAAAAAGGGGGCGGGATACCCCGACCGATCCCCCGATTTTAGGATTGCTTGGTATTAAAGGGCTGGGAGGGGTGTTAAAAAAAGATAACCCTAAACAAACACTCGGCTGTCTAGGGTTATTTTGATACTTTCAGAGAAACTAAGAAAGGTCTATGTGCGTTTAATGGATTTGATTTCTTTCTCGATCAGGTCAATGGCCGCTGTATGGCGGATCAATTGAAATTGCTCTTTGACAAACTCAAGGTCTTTTAATAAATAGGCATCTTCTTTGATGTAGGGTATTTTTTTTAGTTGCTTGTACACCTCCGAGTTGTCAATGTTATCGTTGGGATAATTAAACAAAAAGTGTGCGAACTGGGCAAGATTCCGATTGGAAACCGTGGTTCGGTTAATGCCTGCCGATTGGGTCAGGTAATAGAATAAAAGTAGCTGGCGGCTGCGGGTATAATCCGGGTGTTTGGATTTTTGTCCGGCCTGCGCATCCAGCTCCGGTAAATCCGTTAAGTTTTCAGGGCTTGTGTTCACAGGTACTAAATATAATCTCTCTAACCAGATACCAAGGAAATTATTTATGCAGTTGATATAAATGTCGTACTCCTCGTTGTTTAAGACCGGCTCATCAATTTTAAGTTTTTGAAGGAGCTGGAGTTTATTAAACTCATCTTTGGCAAAATAATGCTTGAGGCTGGTGCGAACAAAAGGGATCATTTTATCCCTGAATTTGCTTAGTAATTTAGTCCTTAAAAACTCTTCCTCATCAAAATAAACGGCGTCAAAAAGATCGTTAGCTGGCATGGCGTTATAAATCCCAAGTAGGTATTCCTTCAGATTTTCGGCTAAATAAATAAGATCATCCGTTTTTTTGAAGGGTTGGATGCTTTCTTTAAGGTCGGTTAAAAAGTGTTTTAGTAAAGTATCTATGAGTTTTCCTCTGGGTTCCATAAAAATATAATGCCACGGGGGCTAAAAATTACAGGATGAATTTAGCGTTTGTTTCGGAATTTTAAACGTCTAAATAAACGTTTATCTGACGGATAATAGACGTCTTAGACGTCTATTATCCGTCAGAATATCCGTCAGATGCAGTCGGAACAAGGGTTTAGACGTTTATTGAAGGTTAAGCGCTTTTCCTGATCTTTTTTGGTTTTGCTAACTGATCTGGGGTCAACGCTGCCCCAAATACTTTTGTCATTTCATCTGTTTTTAACTCATCGACCACCTTATAATACCGCTTTGCGGTTTTAAAATCTTTATTCCCGGTGATGGACATGGCCGTTAATAAACTCCCGCCCTTTGCCAAAAAATTGGTCATAAACGTTTTTTTGCTCATGTGAAAGGTAACAACCTCGTTTAGAGGAAGGGTCTGCTGAATTCGCTTTGCCCCCTGAAAGTGGGTTATTTGAACTTTCCTTTTTATTTTAACCAAAGTAAAAAGTTCCTTTAAGTACTCATTTGTTTTAGGCTCCGAAATAACAGGAAGTAGTTTTAAGAGCTTTTTATGAGCGTACTTATTTATGATCTCCTGTGTGAAAGGGTTTAAGGGAATGGTGTTATTCTGGTTGGTTTTTATCACCCGGTACCGGATCATGTTTTTATGAATATTCTCCTTTTCAAGGCTGCAAATGTCCGAAAATCGCATTCCGGTAAAGCATCCAAAGCAAAAAACATCCCTGACCTGCTCAAGCCTTACATTCGTTCCTAAATTAAAATTATATAACTGCATTAACTCCTCATAAGTCAAAAACAGAATTTCGACATCCTCCGTTAGCCGTTTAAAGGATTTTTTACGAAAATCATAATGTGTGTTGTACCCCCTATCGCTTGCCCAATTTAGAAACGCTTTTAAGTCTTTTATGAGTTTACCCGTATATGCATTTTTTACGTTCCTTTCAGCGAAACAATATTCCAGAAATTTATCATAGAAGTTCTGGTCAATTTTTTTAAATTCCATCTTGAAACCAGTGTCTTTTTCAAAATCCAAAAAGTAGTTATAAGAACAGGTAATCGCCCTCATGGTTCCTTTGGTTTTTATTATTTTGGAACTTTCCAAATATTCGTTAAAAAAGGCAAAAAAACCTTTCTTATCCCTTGACTGTGAAATAACAGGTTTGCCTTTTAAAACCTGCCTTAGATCTTCGATCGTTATTTCTGTATTAAGAATTTTGGCTTTTGCTACCTCATCTTCGACCTTGGTTTTTAGTTTGGCTAACTCCTGGTTTATATCTGAAGCGTCACTACCCCCTTTAATCACCCTCATGTTTTTTTCATCCCATCTGGCAGCATCCACCCGATACCCGGTAAAGTATTGAAGTCGTGACCCCCCTATGCTGTAAAAAAGTAAAATGGGAACATTTAAATCAATGATCTCTCCCGTGTCCTTGTTTTTACGTTTTTCGAGGTAGAATTTAGCTTCTGTTTTCATAAATGTGGGAATTAGTTACATACTAATTTACATACAATTTGGGGTTTATCCTAATTAATTCTTGTGTAGTCTATTTTATATCAAATACCCATAAATACCAGTAAAATATGGCATTACATGGCATATTGATAAAATAAATTAATTTTGTTTAAGATTGCAAATAAATCCCAGCGGGATCACAGAACAGAGCAAGCGTGAACAGCGAAAGCGACACACTACCTTGCTCTGTTTTTTATTTACTACCACCCATAAACCCCAAAAACTTACCTTTTCCATGGGATATGTATGGGACATGTATGAAACATGTATGGAATATCCTCCCTTTATCTAAGGAGTATCACCGAAGTATCTCCGAGGTATCACCGGAGCATCGTGCCTGAGCGAGCTGTTTTACTAACCCCCATCTTTTAGAAAACGGAACGGATCTGAAGTCGGTCCAGGAATTGTTAGAACATGGCCGAAGCCACACCACCAAAATATATATGCATGTTAGTGCCAAAGGCGGGCAACAAATAATAAGCCCCTTTGATGAGCTGTTATTTTTGCATATTTTTATTAGAAAATGAGACCCATAAAAATGAGACCTATACAGCAGAAATGTGTTGTATAGGTCTCACAGAGTGGGTCCTATAAGTAAGTTAGCAGCAATTTAAAGGACGACAATGTCAAGACTTCAAATATTAATTTTAATCCAACTAATCACAGGTAAGTTTCTTGGACAAAATCTTGATTCCTTGCACAAAGAGCTGCAGAATACGGTTATCAGCGACATATCAGCCGTTAAAAAAATAGCCGACAATTTGTTTAAGTATGATCCATATGATGAAAAAGCTGTTTACTATTTAGCCGAATCATTTAAGTCCGCTAATAAAAATGACTCTGTCGTTGCGCTTTTCGATAGACTTAAAAAAATAGACTCGACAAATCCGCAGCCCTATATATTTGAGTCATTATATAAATTTGGCAGAATATCCCTTTCTGACACGAGTGGACTTGCTCCGTTGAAAACTGCTTACCGATTAAATCCGAAAATTTCAAAAACAAATCGTTTGTTAGGCACAGACTACTACGATCTTTTTCATAAGTCATTCATTAAGGCCAAAGACGCGACAACTCGTTTTTATGCACAGGAAAGCAAAAAATATTTAGTTCAGCTTTGTGATATAGATATCGACTCCCGCTTTTTATATAAATATACAATTACACAGCTTTCAAACTATTTAAACGACCCAAGCTATATAGATGTTTTAAACAATTCTAAAACGTCAACAAAATATAAGTTTGAAGAAATTTCTGCAACTACTTCTTACTTCCCTTACACCTGCTTAACGACTTTGAATGAAGGTTGGGAAAAAAATTATAAAATAGATGTTCTTCATAAATCGTCAATGGCTGCATTTAGATCGCGTTGGTACTCGAGTAAACTCTATGACATGAAAGAACCTATAGTTTATAATCAACCAGAGAAAACTATTTACCGTTTTGTTTGGTTACGTAGTTTTCACAAACCCATTGTTATACGGTTGGAAAAGATTGACGGTAAAATTCAGCTAACTTGGAAAATGTCTGGAGGTGCAGGAGGATATGCAACTGGCGACCTCATAGTCAATAAAAGCAAAATCATTTCCGAATCAGAGTGGGAGGAGTTTAAATTACTGCTGACAAAAACTAAATACTGGGAAATGAATCCACAAGAAGAGTCTTCCGGAAATGATGGTGCACAGTGGATAATCGAAGGTTTACAAAACAATAAATATCATCTCGTTGACAGGTGGTCGACTGACAAAGAAACAGACTTTCAAAAATGTGCTCTATACCTTCTTAAACTCACAGACTTGGAAATACCAAAAAAAGACATTTATTAAAACTGCTGCTAACCGCAAGCTAAGCACAAGGCGGGCGGACTTGGTCATCGTTCGGGCAATTCAAGGCGCGCTGAAGCGCAAAATAATTTTCATTTGCCCTCACTAATAAAGTTTAGTATCTTTAAATAACCTTTTGTCGGTATAGACAGGTGATGTTTCATAAACCGCCCTGTGCCTAGCTGCCAAACGTTATAAGTAATGCGCCCAAATTGACGACTAAACATTTCGGCCTGACAAGAACAGTAGCATTCCGGCTGACAAATTTTCGTTCATCTCGTATCGACATCCCGGCCCGACAAGTACAATAACATTTCGGTGGACAGCATTCCGGCCTTTGCATCTCGGTAACGTTTTTGAGTTTTTGTTTTCCTCCCCTCTTTCGGGCTTGACAAAGCCCGTTTTGGCTATCGCGCCATTTAACTCATTTGCAAAAGCTACCACCCGTTTTGATTGTTTTTAAAATGCGGGTGGTTACTCCCGTATCGCGTTTTGCAAATCAGTTAAATCCCTACCGCACTTTTTGGCTTTTTCAAAGCCAGTTGGCTATTCTAATTTAGCACATTTGTTTTGCGAAATACAGGCAAAACAAATAAGCTAAATTCCAGCCGCACGAAAAATAGGTGTGCTTTCAGCACTTCTTTGCGCATCTCCCTCCGGTCGGTCAGAAGCGCAAGCCTGCGGCAGCACGGCTTGTAAGGTTGTAGCTTTACTGTATTATACATACAAGGCGTATTCAAATTAATTTCCGTATTTTAACCTCTTCTATTACCTTTGC
>Ga0075158_10000052_pt1 | contig 82964 bp, 73 predicted proteins | sample JI91814BDNA_FD_70968 | JGI IMG/M metagenome (GOLD analysis project Ga0075158, IMG submission 70968) | Wastewater effluent complex algal communities from Wisconsin, to seasonally profile nutrient transformation and Carbon sequestration -... | ecosystem: Engineered > WWTP > Effluent > Algae... | reverse complement strand
ACCTGGGTTAAACACGCCGTTAAAGTTATCAGCGAAGTTGGCAGTAGCATCCAAGTTAAGGGTTGAATCATCGTCTTGTAAGGTGTCGGCTTTTGCAATCGCTTTATCAGTGAGTGTAGGGGCATCGTCTCTAAAAAATAGCGAAGTTCCGATATTAATGGATTGACTTACAGTATCACCATCACTATCAGTTAAAATTGCGGTTAAGGTTATTAAATTTGCAGAATTTAATGTGGTTACATCATTTTCATTAATATTTGGTGTGTGTATAACAGCGCGATCTTGATTTAGTGTCACTGTACCATCGCTAGCAACACTAACAGTGAATACGAGTTGTCCACTTTCGGTTTTACCTACAACATTATTGTTTTCTTTGCTCAAAACAATTTTTTCTAAAGTTTGGCTATCAATTAGCCCGCTTTCCCCAGGAGAGATATTAAGGGCATAGACTAATGTTCCAGGACCATCTGCGCCATAGGCTGGGTTGAAACTGGATGCGAAATTTGCAGTACCATTAACGTCTAAAACTGTTTCATCTACAGTTATCGTTGGATTTTCACCTTCTATTTGATTTGGCAAAAATTTTGGCACGTCGTCTTCAATACTTATTATCACGCTTAATGGAGGTAAAACTACAGGATTTCCAGTTGGAAATGATACGGTAATTAATTGGGAGATATCTAATGAGAGCGTTTCAGAGTCATTTCCATCAGCATTTGGATGGTCGATTTGACCGATAATGGTAAAAGTTAATTGACCATTTGCGTCAATTGCTATGGTTAGTACGGTATTGCCATTAGCAGTACCTGTTAATAAGTTTGGCGTTGCGGTGAAATCGACATCAACACCACCTGACTTTAGCGGTAATGTTCCTGAGAATGTGTTGAAAGCAAAAGTAACGGGTTGGCCAGTTGAGCTAATTGCTCCAAGGTTAAATGAAGAGATAGTGGACTGTGTTTGTTGTAATTCTCGATTACCTACATTGGGTAGCGCATCTTCTTCGACATGTAATACTGCTGCGATATTGAATTGATCATCTGCTACTTGAACTTTTTTAGTGAAGAAATCTACATGTAATAATGGATTTTCGCTGAGACCGTGTACTGGTTTTGTGGGGTAGCCTACTGTTACAGAGCCAAGGCCGTAGAGTGGGTTAATTACGTAGGCTTTACCACCCGAGCCAAGGAGCCCGGGCCCCGCTGCGGTGGCTTCAAGCATACTTAATATTACCGAGGGATCAAGACCTACTAGTAAGGCTTCTTGAACTAAGCTCTCTGTTAGGGTTTCGCTAGGGGCGCTACTTAATAGAGGGGAGGTTCCATCGGCTAAAAAAGGTTTATTTAAAGCTAGGGCTTGTGGGAATCCTTCTATCATATGAATGTATGCTTCACCACTTAGGAGAGTTAAATAATCCCCTTTCTCAATTGGTGTACCCTGCTTTGCAATATGCACATCACCATTTGGTTTAGTTTGTGCTAATACGCCACTAACATGCTCAACAACTCCTAACAAAGCTTGAATCAACATAGTATTCCCACAAAGTAATAGGTATGCTTTAAGTATAGAACTATAATTTACATAATGACCAACATTTGCACTGAATTTGACGATATTTTTTCAATTCAGGGGTTTTTTAGGGGTGAATTGGTCGATTTTAGCGGGTTAGCAAGCTTATTGGCGCTTGGCTTTGGGGGATGTTAGGTAGGGTTATTAGGCGATTTTGGGTTGTTTAATGCGGATTTTTAGGAAAAAACCGGTCTCTACGTTCCACGGCCGAAGGTCCGTGGAACGGAGGGGCCTGGGGGCTACTCACAAGGATGAATAGTACCTTCTAAAGTTCCGAAACCGATCTTTTCATCTCCTATTTGGCAATAACCCGACATAATAACTGTGTCTCCGTCTTCTAAGAAACTACGTTGTTTGCCGTCTTTAAGTGTAATAGGTTCTTTGCCGTTGAAACTTAATTCTAATAGGCTGCCCCAGCTCGACTTGTCCTGTCCGCTTATAGTGCCTGTGCCAAGTAAATCTCCTGGGCGCATGATGCAGTTGTTAACAGTATGGTGCGCTAGCATTTGCTCCATACTCCAGTAAAGTTCTTTTGAGTTCGTTTCGCAAAGGAGAGTTCTTTCTGTTGACCCTGAAGGTTGAAGCTCAACGCGTAATTGAATATCGGGTTGCTTCGGGTTGTCTTGGTATAAATATGCGACAGGCTCGGGATTTTGTTTAGGTAGTTGAGTCATGGCTTGTGCAATTGCCTCGTAGGGAACTACCCAGGGTGATATGGAGGTTGCGAAGCTTTTTGATAAAAATGGACCTAAGGGTTGGTATTCAAAGGCTTGAATGTCGCGTGCGCTCCAATCGTTTAGTAATACAAGACCGAAGATATGATTTTTGGCCTCTTCCACGGGTATAGGCTGGCCATCGGGGTTGCCTGTTCCAACGAAAAAGCCGAGTTCTAGTTCAAAGTCGAGTTTTTTGGTTGTCGTAAAAATGGGGTTGTCGCTTGTCGGCGATTTAATCTGTCCTTTGGGGCGATGTATAGCTGTGCCATTGGTAAACACAGTGCTGGCACGACCATTGTAGCCAACAGGTATATGTTTCCAGTTGGGGAGCAGGGCATTATCATTGGGTCTGAATAAGCGCCCGACGTTGGTTGCGTGGTTTTCTGAAGCGTAGAAGTCGGTGTAGCCTCCGATTTTGAAAGGGAGTTGCATGGTGACTTCATTCAGGGGGATTAGCACTTTTTTTAGAAGAGCGCTGTTATTTTGTAATTCTTGGTTATCCTGGCTTAGTAAACTTTTTAGGCGTTTGCGGATTGAGCTCCAGACTTTTGGGCCTTGAGCCGCAAATAGGTTAAGACTGTCTTGGTTGAAGACTAGGATGTTATTTGGTGTTTTCAGTAGGCTTTCGGATTCGAGTAGGGTTAGGTTCAACACGTAGTTGCCGATAGCCGTACCGATGTTGATTTGGTTTGTACCTTTTTGTTGGAAGGCGCCGTAGGGTAGATTGTTGATAGAAAAGGGGCTATTAGCTGCGTCTTCAATGAAGGATTTTAGGGCTGTTGTTGGAAATTCCATTTGTTGCCTCTTAATAAAGATTATGTGGTGCGTACTATATAATATTCAGTTGCGGAAAACAAAAAAGCCTTCCTGATGAGAAGAAGGCTTCGGGTGGATAGACTGCATGTGTTACTAGGGGAGTTGTGGTAGACCTTTGTAGGTTACCAATAGGCCTGGAACATGGGCTACTTCTTTTAATCTTGCCATTCCGTTTCCTGCGTGGCCTTTGTACTCATAGGGTCCAACTAGTACGTCATATCTGTCTTTAAACAGACATGGGTTAGCTGTGAATCCTAGTCCTCTTAAACGATTGGCCAACTCAATTGCTTGTGGCTTCGTTTTGTAGGGTCCTGTTGATACATACCAGGATTTTAAGGGGACTTGAACTGGTGGTCTATTATTGTTGTTGATAATAGCCGGTGTTAATTTCACTTGCTCGAATGTAGGTACTGGACGCTCTAATGATATGTCCTTATCAGTTAGATCTGGGTAAGGTACTTTATCAGTGTCATGTTTATTCAGCAGGATATGCTCTTGTGCTGAAGTAAATATGTCATTGTTACTTACATTCACAGGAAGTTTCATGTGGAGGTAAGGAAGTAGTTTACCCATGCCGTTGATGATACGGTAGCGTGAAAATACTTCTTCCATTTGACCACGGGTGTAATCATTTTGTGATTGGTACAATTCATTTTGTGAGTCAAGTAAATCGAGAAGAGTACGTTTATTTAACTTAAATTGCTCGTTATACGCGCCACGAGTAAGTTGAGAAGCTGCAACGTGTCTTCTTAATGGGCCTAAACGTGCTGCTGCTGATTTATAAGCATTCCAAGACAGTCTTAAAGACTCTTTTAAATCTACCAAGGCTTTGTTTTTAACTTCATAAGCTTCTTGAACTTGGTAGGCTGTTTCACGGATATGTGCGTTATCAGAACCACCACGGAATAAATTATAGGTAGCGCGAACCATTGCGACTTTGTCGTTGTTAGCACCAACAAGTCCGTCTAAGTTGCGGTTTTTTGAAGCGCTTAATACAAAATCAACCTTAGGATACAGGGCAGCTAGCGCTACTTTATATTGCGATTTGGCTTCTTTAATATCCCCATAAGCTGATTTAATGGAAGGGTGTGAGTCCAAACCAATTTCCATTGCTTTTTGCAGAGTAGCTGGTATCTCACGTCCTTTAGGGAACTTAGGCCAACTTAAATTATGTGGCCATTTACCTACCACTTTCGCGTAGTTGATTTCAGCTTCTCGTAGATTGGCTTCAGCACTGATCTTGTTTGCTTCGGCTTGTGCTAATCGACCTCTTGCTTGGTCAAGGTCAGAGGTTCGTGAAAGACCTGATAGAGAAAGGTCATTAATCATTGAAAAAATAGGTTTATGTCTGTTGAGGTTTTCAATGGATAATTGATAAAGTTTTTGGTGCATAAGGACAGTAAGATAACGGTTGACCACATCAAGCGCTAGATCTTCTGCAATGCCTTGCGTTTTCCATTGTTGCGCTTGCCATAAATAACGAGTGCGCTCTAATTCGCCTACAACGCCGCCACCAGCAAAGAGCTTTTGACGAAGTTCGACGTTTGATTCTGTACGATTAAGGATCACAGAACCTGATATTGGGCCTGTAATCGCAGCTGTTGTAGGGTTTTGACTTTGCTCGCGCCCCGCGCCCGCAGCTAAATCAATCGTTGGATAAAAAGCGCCCTTGGCGACAGCCATACTTTGTCTGGCAGATAAGGTTTTGGCTCTATTATAGAGAATATCTGGGTTAGAGATGACACCATGTTGAACGGCATCATTTAAGGTGTCAGCCATTACCATGGTTGACGATAGTAATACTGCTGTTGCAACTAAAGTTATTCTCATGTCACATACCCATTTTTATGTTTCGCCCATTAAATAATTTAATCCATAGGATTAGAATCAGCAAGTAAAAATCCATTTTTTTTGAAATTATTTCTATTAATTACAATAAGTTGCGCCTTATTTTTACAGCATGTGATTTTAATGGTTTTAGCTATAAAATTTGCAACTTCCTCATTTAATTTCATGCTTCTGGTGCTCCCAGATACCTGCCTTGTGCTGCATCTAATTGAAAACCGCTCAACAAATTCCACTGATCTTCTGTTTCTATGCATTCGGCTAATACTTCTATACCTAGCGTGTGCGTAACTTTAGTTAGAAAATTGATATAAAATTGGGTATCTTGGTTTTTCAAATCTCTAATGAAACTACCATCAATTTTCAAATAGACTGGTGCGAGATCTTTTAAGTAATCAAATCCACAAAAATCATGGCCGTAATGTTCAATACCAAAATCCACTCCGTGTTTTCGCAATTCAGTCGTTACTTTCTGTACTGCACTTAGATTGTTCAATACAGTGTGCTCTGCAAATTCGAATATCACTTTGCTATTGTATTTACCAAAACTTAAGGTTTCGTAGAGCCATTGTAGGGTCGGTTCGTGACTTAAAATGCTGGCAGAAAGGTTAACTAGAAAAGGGGTGTTGGAGTTATTTGCATCGATCTTTGCTAGAACTTGCTTGATAATGCATTGATCTAGAGCATAAGCCAGTCCATAGCGATCAGCCATTGGGATAATGAAGCGTGCTTCGGTTAAACTATCAGCACCTTTCACCCGTAAGAGTGATTCATAAGCCATAATACTTTTGTCGGGAAAACGCATTATCGGCTGATAGGCTACAGTAACTAAGTTTTCGTTGATGATTTGATCGATGTATTTTTTCCATTCGCTGGCATTTCTATCTACTGAAGTCTTGGTTACAGGTAATTCATTTTCATACACTGCAAAGGCATAATCGCCTTGCTCTTGTGCAGCTTTTAGGGCTACATCAGCGAAAGTAAGTGCTTGTGCCGCGTTCTTAACGCCTGCGAGAGGAGCTATGCCAATATGTGCATGGAGGGTTTTACCTTTTTTATCAGTAGGCATGGAAGTTTCGATCGCTTGAATCAAGCAACCCGCTAAATGAGAAACCTCTTCTTCACTTAAATGGGGGGTAAGGATAGCAAAGGTACTACCACCGATACGGGCTATAAAGTTGGCTTTAACATCACGGCAATTGTCCTGTATTATTTCCGCAATTTTTTTCAAGAGTTGATCCCCAGTTTGATAACCGGCTAGATCATTAAATTCTTTTAGGCCCTTTAATTCAATGAGTAGCAAGGCGCCTAGTACTATTTTTTCGGTAATAAGGTGTTTAAGTTGACTATCAAAATAACGTCGATTGCCAAGTCCTGATACACTGTCTTGGTAGGTTTGTTTATGCAATCTTTCTGTTAAATGGGTTTCCTCTTTAAGCTTTTTGTAGGCATTGGTACTGAGTGTATTTATAGCTTCAGAAATTAGACGTACCTCTCTAGTTCCAGAGATGGTTTTGGCATTTAGAAATTGATGACGGCTTATGGCTTGCGCTTGTTTTTTCAAGGAGACAATGGGGTGTAAAATAATTTTGAGTGTCGCTAATGTTACGACAAGTACTAGTAAGTAGAGAGCAGCCAATTTGCATAAAAGCGGTTTTGAAATTGCACTGTAGTCATAGTTAGTAAGACTATGAAGCCATTCAGCAGTAGTCAATTGCGTGTTGGGAGCAACCATACTTAGGGTGAAAACACCACAAAAGGTAATGAGTAATAGTAATGCAAAAAATAGAGCGAGCTGCCGATATAATGTCATTCCCTGACCCTCTGGTTATATTTTCCCTAACGTATCTTTGTATATAATCCTCTTCCTGAAAATGTTTTGCAAGTCTTGCTAATGATCCAGGGCAAGATCTCTAAAATTATCCAAATACGAAAGATCTAACCGAGCCGCGACTGTCAAGGAGCGGAGCAGTTGAATTATGCACGGGGTGGTGATTGGGATTAGGGGCTCCGCTCCCTGACGGTCGCGGCTCGGATTGTTGCGGCGGATTGTCCGGCTCAGATTGATCGTTCGTATCTTGTTTTGGCGTTATTTCTACTGCATACTCCCCACCAGATAGGCGCTTTATTTTTTGATTTTTAACAAGGAGAGTGTTGTATGCGTTTAAAAATGGGAATTTTGAGTTTAGGTCTTTTGTCCGTTGCGCAGGGGGTATTTGCCGCACCCCAGTCTGAGAATTTACGAATTATCGTTAAATATAAGCAACAATCCATAGCGGCAACCGCATTGAAATCAAAAATAACTACACTAACACAACTACCTGTTAAACAGATGACTCCCATGGCTAATGGCGCTTATGTTGTCATTTTAGACACCAGTCATTCTAATTTAAAGCCAACCGAAAGCACTGACAGAGTACTAACAAGTCTACGTAAAAACCCCAATGTACAATACGCTGTAAAAGACCGTGTAGGGTATTTCAAACCGCTTCCTGATCCAGTTGCTACGGACATAAGTGAAGATTTGGCCCATGCTAATCAGTGGAATGAATTCGAACGTCCGGCTGGAGTTATGCTAGAGTCAGCTCCAGGCAAAAGAGACGGTGCTTGGGCTTATACAAACGGGCATAACGATAAGCAACCTGTGGTTGTGGCAGTATTGGATACTGGCATAGCTATGAACGATAGTATTGTAAATAATTTGGTAAAAGATGCTGATGGTAATGTTTTTGGTTGGAACTTTGCTGGAAATAATGCTGACTTAACTGATGAAACCAAGTCCTATCACGGAACTCACGTTGCCGGTATTATCGCAGGATATGGTTCAATAATGCAGGGTATGGGCGAAGAGCTAAAGATTTTAACCTTAAAAATCCCCGCTGAATCAGGCATGTTTTACGAGAGTGCCGTCGTGAATGCAATTTATTGGTCGGTAGGTGGTGATGTACCTGGAGTCCCTAAAAATAATTACCCCGCTAAAGTATTAAACATGAGCTTTGGCGTTGATGAAAAGCCAGGCAAAGAAATTGATCATTGCGATGAAGCCTTACAAGAAGCTATCTTTTTTGCACGCAAAAAAGGTGCTGTATTGGCAGTTGCCGCTGGTAACGACAACGAGTGGGAGCATTACAACGCTCCTGCAGTATGCAATGGAACCATAAAAGTAGCCTCAACTGGCCCAGAAGGCTTGCGTTCTTATTTTACTAACTATGGTCCTACTATTACTTTCGCGGCTCCCGGTGGAGATAAGCGATACGGTAAACTGGGTGGTATTTTATCAACTGTAAACCCGGGTGGTGGTGATAAAAATTCAGGCTTCGATTTCTACCAGGGAACTAGCATGGCATCGCCTCATGTTGCAGGCGTTGCAGGTTTAGTGTTTGCTGCATCGGAAAAAAACCTGACACCTATGAAACTCGAGCAAATCCTCTATACAACTACGCATGACTTTGGCAAAAGCAATGAAGATAATAAGTCATGTGTAGGCAAAAAACCCTGCGGTCATGGAATATTAGATGCGAAGAGTGCGGTTAAAGCCGTGATTGATGATTTTGATGTGTTATTATCAGCACCTGCTATGGCTTCTCTAGATGCTAAAGGTTGTGGTAAAGCCGGGATGCTCATTGGTAAAGATAGAATTACCACGGGTTCTGCAGTATGGGTAAAAACGCATGCTAGTTGCGAGACGGCCTTAAGCTATCAACATCCTACCATTACCCAAGGTAAAGAGGGCCAAATTGTTGCTCATTATGGTGCAACAACGTATCAGTTAGATCTCTCAGTGTTTAAAGCCTGTGAAGTGATTGGTTATGATGGCGTTGGTTGTTATTCCTAGTTTAGAAAGGTCTTATTCTAAACCTTGAATTATTGAACCCGGATTGTGGAATGTTGAATGGCACATACTTAAGCTCCTTCGACTTACCGCGGTTTATCCGCGGTATCCATGGGGGATCTAATTTTAGTCAAGATTTAACTTGATTGAGCAGATTCCTGGATACCGCGGATAAACCGCGGTACGGCGGAAAACGTTAAGTGCCATTCGGGTCCGGGTTATTTTTTTAATTTTTTGTTTGGAATTTGTAGATGTTACATATAGCGCTTTATCAACCTGAAATCCCTCCTAATACGGGAAATATAATCCGACTTTGTGCCAATAGTGGTGCGCAATTACACTTGATTCATCCATTGGGTTTCGCACTAGACGATAAAAGAATGCGTCGAGCTGGATTGGATTATCATGAGTGGGCATCCATCTTACAGTACCAAAATTGGGATGAGTTTGCAGAGAAAAACCAGCATAGGCGTATTTTTTGTTGCACGACTAAAACGCAGCGAAGCTACAGCGATGCAGTGTATCAAGAGGACGATATTTTTTTGTTTGGTCCTGAAACAAGAGGCCTACCTGCTGAGATTATCAGTCAATATAATGCCGTGCGAATTCCGATGTTGGCTAATAGTAGAAGTTTGAATTTATCAAATGCGGTGGCGATAATTTTGTTTGAGGCTTGGCGTCAGTTGGAGTTTCGGTAGTTGTAAGGTACTGACCTGCGAGACAGCGCATTCGTGCTGTCTCGAGGGTCAATATTAAGCTTCTTTTAACCAGCCAGTCAAAATATCAATGATCTTTTGTGCTTGATCAGCACTGGAGATATTAAATTTGGATTTTTGCCAATAGGAGTTATTACGCTTTTGATAACGACGTATGGAGTATTTCACCGGTCCATAAACGCTTTTAGCATTATCCCAGTCCTGGTATTTGAACATAATTGTTGTCCAAGCACCTTTTGTTAATACTTGCTTGTCCAACTCTTTAACTGTTTCTACCCCATTTTCACTGTAGGCAATAGTGATGTCGTCCACTGTTTCGGTCATTAGGCGTGTTTCCTCAATTGATTAGTTGATGGATTGTAGTTTGCCGTCAACAAAAGTCAAGCTTACCGGTGGTTGGTATTGCCCTGGTTGATATAACCAGTTCTCGGGTTTTTTGGCTGTGGGTACAATTTGATTCACATACGTGTTGTTGACAATGGAGGGACTACCACAGGCACCAAACACTTTTCCTATAGGATCGCCAATTTGGATACTAACCCCACCGCAGATAGAAAAGGCTTTGTTATCAGTGCCATTCATTTTAACGCCTTTAACTACTTTATCCACTATATCGACTTCAAGCGTAGCACCACCATTGCCTGTAGGGAGATTCCATACCCCATAGAATACGGTATCAGTTCCTTTATTATTATAAATAAGTTGTTGTACAGGAATTTTTTGGAAAATCGGTTGATTAGACTCTTGTTTACCTAAAGGCTGTCCACAAGCAGCAATGACTTCGTTAGTAGTCATTCCTATGTGAATATAAGCATGATTCTGAGGGCAATAGAGCGACTGGGCAGCAAAAAGGCTACATGGCAAAGCGGCAGTTAGTAAAGCCGTCAATACTTTCAGTTTCATATGGTTACCCCATCAATCCCTGATATTAGTCCAAGTATAGACCTTCTTGAATTATTTCGCATCTATATTAAAGGCCATGGTAAAGATGCGCTGATAAACAAGGTAATAACTTTGAGAATGATCATCATTATGAATGGTGAAAAATCAAAACCTGAGATATCAGGAACTATGCGACGTCCGAGACGCAGCAAGGGTTCTGTGAGTATGCGTAAGAAGTCTAAAATGGGATTTTGTAAGCCCGGATTGGTATAGCTCATGATTACCCGGATTAAGATGGCATAAAACAGAATATTACAGGGTTGAATTATCAAGTCTGCTAAGACGTAGATTACAATTGCTAACACAGGAATAACTTGATGAAAGGCTAGTAGGCTCAGACAAATAATCTTGATTATCTCTATGACTAACAGTACCGCAAAGGCTGTCCAATCATATTTTTGGCCTGGTGTGTATTTTAGCCGGCAGAGTTTATTGATTGGGTTTATGATGGGACTAGTTATGGTGTAGATGAGCTGGCTAAAGGATGTTAAAGAGCTGACGCGGAAATAGCGTAGGGCTATGCGTATCCAAAAGGCGTAAATTATTAGGCTGAAAAATAGTGAGGCTAAGAAAAATCCTACTGCTGTGAATCCTGACATTTTGTTCCTCTTTAGTCTTTAGTTTTGTAGTTTGGGTGAAGTTCCCGTATTACGCTTTGCTTTATTTTCTTTGTATACCTTAGCTTTTGTTTTCTCCTAGGGCTTTTGATCTCGCTTTTGCTGTTTGAATGGCGGTGAGCATAAGTTTTGCCAGGTGGCCATCTAAGACTTCTAGGGCGGCTGCGGTAGTACCGTTGGGTGATGTTACCTTGGTTCTTAGTTCGCTTAAACTTAAATCGCTATCTTGTGCTAGCTTTAAAGCGCCTTGCACGGTTTGCAGGGTGAAATTTTTAGCTATCTCTGCATCCAAGCCAAGCGATTGTGCTGCAGCTATTAATGCTTCCATAAATAGATAGACATAGGCAGGGCCGCTTCCGGAAAGTGCGGTGTAGCTGTCCATTTCACTTTCATCTTTTGCCCATGTTGTGATGCCTATTCCACCAAAAATTTGCTCAGCACTTTGTCTGTGTGCATCGCTGACCATGGCATTGGCAAACAGTGGGGTGGCCGACAAACCAACAGCTGCTGGAGTGTTAGGCATAGTGCGGATCACCGCTTGTGCAGCATTTAGTTGGCTGGCGAACCACGGGGTTGGAAGGCCGGCGGCTACTGAAATTAATAAAGTCTGAGGTGACAAAAAGGGTTTTATTTCAGCTAGCACAGATGCCATGATTGCGGGTTTTACCGCGAGGATAATGATTTCAGCTTCGTTGATAGCTTCTTTATTGTCTTTGTAAGTGCGAATTTTTTCCTTCGTTATGCCGGGTGTTAGTGATGGGGAGGAGGCAGAGAGTTTATAGTGTTTTTGGTTAACCAAACCACGCGCTAAGGCTTTTGCAATATTACCGTATCCTATGAAACGAATATTCATGTTGTTTTTCCTTGTCGTTCACCGAAAAGCACGCGGCCTAAACGTATTATTGTTGCGCCTGCTTTAATTGCTGGTTCAAAATCGTCACTCATGCCCATGGATAGGGTATCCATATCTAACTGTAGTTTTGTATTTAAAGAATACATGAGTTTATTGAGTGAGAGATATATTTCGTATTGTTTTTGTTGGTCTGTTTGTGGCGGTGGAATAGTCATCAATCCTCTTAATTTGAGATGACTTAATTGACTAACGAAGTTAGCTAAATCAGCAGCCTCGCTAGGGTCAATTCCTGATTTGGTCTCTTCAGGGACTAAATTAATCTGTAAACAGACATTTAGAGGTTCACTATTTTGTGGTCGTTGGTCATTGAGTAAACTTGCAATTTTAGTGCGATTGATACTGTGGACCCAATCGAAGTTGGCAGCGATGCCTTTCGTTTTATTGCTTTGGATAGGACCTATAAAATGCCAGCACAGTGGGTATTGTTGTAACTCTTGTATTTTTTGCTCTGCTTCTTGATAGTAGTTTTCGGCAAAATGCGTGATGCCGTTATCAAATGCGGTGATGATTGAAGCGGTGCTTTGTTGCTTGGTGACTGCAACTAATAGAACACTATCAGCTGCTCGATTACTAGCTACTTCAGCTTGAGTGATTTGTTGTTGTATGCGTTGCAAGTTTTCTTTAATACTCATCTCATTCTCGTTATATCATTTTGCCGGTTAACGATAGCAAATATTTGCTAAGAGTTACATGGGTTCATACCTATTTACCCTGCTTACTCGCTCTACGTTCCTCGTAATTCAGTTCTGATATCGATTATAGATCGCCTGGATTCCGCGGACCTTCGGCCGCGGAACGTAGGCGCGTAGCGCCTACTTACCGTGCTTTATGCACGGTATCTAGGAATCTTTAATGGGGATCGGCGCTGGATTAAAGATCGTCTGGATTTCGCGGACCTTCGGCCGCGGAACGTAGGCGCGTAGCGCCTACTTACCGTGCTTTATGCACGGTATCTAGGAATCTTTAATGGAGATCGGCGCTGGATTAAAGATCGTCTGGATTCCGCGGACCTTCGGCTGCGGAACGTAGACGGAAAGGGTTCATTTCTATCCATCAGATGCTTTTGCTCTAACTATCAATGTTTGCTCCGTTTCATTTACTGAGCTAATCTACTAGAAAGCATTTTTTATTTTTATTCATAACCAGGGACAATTTAGCATGGATATTGCGGAGTTATTGGCGTTTTCGGTTAAAAACAAATCATCTGACTTGCATCTTTCTGCAGGTTTGCCTCCTATGATTCGTGTTGACGGAGATTTGCGAAAAATTAATTTGCCCGCGATGGAACATAAAGACGTGCTTAAAATTACCTATGACATCATGAATGATAGGCAAAGGAAAGAATACGAAGAAAACTTGGAAGTGGATTTTTCTTTTGAATTGGCGAATCTGGCACGGTTTAGGGTTAACGCTTTTAACCAAGCGCGGGGTGCTGCTGCCGTTTTTAGAACAATTCCATCGGTCATTCTAAGCATGGAAGATTTAAATCTTCCGCCAATTTTTAAAGAAATGTCAGAATATAATCGCGGTTTAGTATTGGTAACAGGTCCTACTGGATCGGGTAAGAGTACGACGCTAGCTGCAATGGTAGATTATATTAATTCTACACGCTATGAGCATATTCTCACGGTTGAGGATCCAATAGAATTCGTGCATGCCAGTAAGAAATGTCTAGTGAACCAGCGAGAAGTGCATAAAGATACCTTGAGTTTTAACGCAGCCCTTCGCTCGGCATTGCGTGAAGACCCTGACGTTATTCTGGTGGGGGAATTACGGGACTTGGAAACTATTCGTTTAGCGATGACTGCTGCTGAGACTGGGCATTTGGTCTTCGGTACTCTGCATACTAACTCGGCAACCAAAACTATTAACCGTATCATTGACGTGTTTCCTGCGGAAGAAAAGTCCATGGTGCGTTCAATGTTGTCCGAATCTTTAATGGCTGTAATTGCGCAGAGTTTGTTGAAAAAGAATGGTGGTGGGCGAGTTGCTGCACTGGAAATCATGCTGTGCACTGGTGCTATTCGTAACTTGATTCGCGAGGATAAAGTTGCGCAAATGTATTCGTCTATTCAAACTGGGCAGGCTAAAGGCATGCAGACTTTGGATCAGCATTTGACAGAATTAGTGAGTAAGAATGTAATAAGCCGGCACACGGCGCATGAGGCTGCGGTTAATAAGGCATCGTTTTAAGATTGGGGATTTCAAATTACCGTGCTGGGATTTGGTTCGGTATGCGTTAAAGAAAACCCGGATTACGCTGCGCTGCATCCAGGCTACGGTGTTTATTTGTTCTGTTTATTACCTGTAGCCTGGATGGAGCAACGCGCAATCCGGGTTTTCCTTTTTTTCGATCTTATGCGTTCTTTTGCAGTTCAATCAGCTCTGGTATACCCAATTCAGCCAATTCCAGCATCGTGTTTAACTCGCTTCGGCTGAAACTTTTATCCTCAGCTGTGCCTTGAATTTCGATAAACTCACCGGCTTCATTCATGACAACGTTCATATCTGTTTCTGCTAGAACGTCTTCGGCATAATCTAAATCAAGAACTGGTTGGCCACGGTAGATACCTACGGAGACTGCTGCGATGTAATTAAATGTAGGCATTTTGCGTATTTTTTCACGAGTTACCATCCAGTTGATTGCGTCTCGCATTGCAACGCAGGCACCTGTAATCGCTGCTGTTCTAGTTCCACCGTCAGCTTGGATGACGTCGCAATCCAAAGTAATAGTATTTTCACCAATACCTTTTAAATCGACACAGGCTCTAAGTGAGCGCCCGATGAGACGTTGAATCTCTAGAGTTCTACCGCCTTGCTTACCTTTACTGGCTTCTCTATCGCTACGGCTGTGCGTTGCACGAGGTAACATACCGTATTCTGCGGTAACCCAACCTTGATTTTTACCTTTTATAAAACGTGGAACTCCATCAATTACAGAGGCGTTACATAAAACCCTGGTTTGACCAAATTCAACAAGGACTGAGCCTTCTGCATATGCGGTGAAATTTCGGGTAATTTTAATAGGGCGAAGTTGATTGGGTTCTCGTTTACTCGGGCGCATCGCATAATCCTCGATAAAAAAAAGGGCAGTATAGCGCTTAAAGTATTGATAGTAAAACCGCTGCCTAGTTGGATATGTATCAATTTGAGATTAATGGATACACAAGCCCGTTAATTTGCGGTATATTCGACCAATGTTGAACAGTAGGTATTTTTATGATTCATAGCATGACAGCTTTTGCTCGTAGCCAAAAACAGCTTGAAGGCGTTACCCTATGCTGGGAAATCCGCTCAGTAAATCACCGCTACTTAGATGTCTCCTTTCGTTTGCCAGAGTCCTTTCGTTATTTAGAGAATCATTTACGGGCTTCTTTAAAAGACAAAATAAACCGTGGAAAATTAGAGTGCCAACTGAAGTATCAGGACACAAGTTCTAATAATCAGTCTATGCTTATAAATATAGGTATGGTAAATGCATTAGTCGGTTTAGGTGAGCAAATAAGCGCGTCACACCAGTTACCGAATGATTTAAGTGTCAGCCGGGTGTTAAGCTGGCCTGGTGTTGTGCAAGCCAGTCAACTAGATATGGAAGAAATTGGCCAACAAGCTTTAGAGCTCTTTAATGTTGCAATTGCTCAGCTCAGCGAAGCACGGGCTGGAGAAGGTAAGGCTTTGAAAGAGCATATACAAGCCCGATTACAAGGACTTGTAACGCAGGTGAATACAGCAAAATCGATAGTGCTTAATACTGCTAATCACACTAAAGATAAATTGCTTACTCGGCTACATGCCATACAATTAGATGTACCTGAGCAGCGAGTAGAACAAGAAATTGCTATGCTTTTAGCACGTTTTGATGTTAGTGAGGAATTGGATCGTTTAGAGACCCACATCAAAGAAGTTAACAGAACATTAGTAAATGAAGCAATTGCAGGCAGACGCCTTGATTTCTTGATGCAAGAGTTGAATCGAGAAGCAAATACACTGAGTTCGAAGTCTGATTCTGTTGAGTTAACGCAGGCAGCTGTTGAGATGAAAGTGTTGATTGAACAAATGCGTGAACAAATACAAAACATTGAGTGACAATTATGTTAGTAACTTATACAGGAAATTTATACATCATTGCGGCACCTTCAGGTGGTGGTAAAACGAGCTTGGTTAAAAAAATAACCGACACGTTACCAGGCATTGAAGTGTCTATCTCTCACACAACGAGGGCTATGCGCCCAGGTGAGAAAGAAGGTGTTGATTATTTCTTTATTGACCAAGATAAATTTATGGCTATGGTCAATGAAAGTGCATTTATTGAGCATGCACAAGTCTTTAATTGCTTATACGGTACATCTACCGATCAGATAATAAATCGGTTGCAGGATGGAATAGATGTGGTCTTAGATATTGATTGGCAGGGTGCGGAACAAATTAGACGAACTTTTCCTGAAGCAATCAGTGTTTTTATCGTACCACCATCGCTGGATGCTTTAAAACAGCGGTTAAATGACCGAAAACAAGATAATCAGGCTGTCATCCACGACAGAATGGTCAAAGCGCAAGACGAATTGAGCCATTATCCTGAGTTTGATTACTTGATTGTAAACGATGATTTTGAAAAAGCGGCAGCAGAATTAGGTGCAATTGTGATAGCAAATCGCCTGCGAATGAGTCGCCAGGTAAATAAACAATCAAAATTGCTTTCTTTCTTGATGTCATCGCAGTAAAATGCAAGGTTTGAGTAAGAGCAGGCTACACCTTAGTAAGTCTGTTTAAATGACCGGAGGTTTGATATGGCACGTGTTACCGTTGAAGATTGTCTAGAAAACGTTGCAAATCGATTTGAATTAGTTATGGTTGCTACCAAAAGAGCACGTCAAATCGCTGTTCGTGGTGATCAACCTATGGTTGAATGGGAAAATGATAAACCAACTGTAGTCGCTTTACGCGAGATTGCAGAAGGCTTTGTTAACGCTTCTATCTTAGACGATAGAGAGTAATTAGCTGCTGACTTTGCAGTAAGAGGAGTAATCCTCGATGTATACCACTTGGTGAGCAAGTTACGGTATTTGAGCAAGGCGCATGGAATTAGGGCAAGCATAAAACCGTAATTTGAACAACCAGAGGTATAAATAGCCATGTTGGACGTTAGGGAGTGCTGCGTGAGCTACTTTAAGGAGCTCGATGAAGAGCTAAAATGCTACCTTGAGCAGGCGCAAATAGAAAAATGTTACCAAGCGTATTTGGTGGCTGAAAATGCACACCATGGTCAAATGCGCCGTTCTGGCGAGCCCTATATTACCCATCCGGTAGCAGCAGCATTAATTTTGGCGCGAATGCGTCTAGATTATCAAACCATTATGGCAACCCTTCTCCATGATGTAGTCGAAGACACCTCCATTAGTAAAGAAGATTTAACCCGCCAATTCGGCGAAGACGTCACGGCCTTAGTTGATGGCGTTACCAAACTGACTAAAATCAAATTTGAATCTAAAGCAGAAGCACAAGCTGAAAATTTCCGAAAAATGGTTTTAGCCATGGTGAAAGACATCCGTGTCATCATCGTTAAACTCGCAGATCGCCTACATAATATGCGTACCCTCGGAGTCATGCCCTACGCTAAACGCCGTAGAATCGCTATTGAAACCCTAGAAATTTACGCACCTATCGCCAATCGTTTAGGGATGCACTCGATATATGTAGGTCTTGAAGACCTAGGTTTCCAAGCCTTGCATCCTATGCGCTACCGCGCTATTAAATCCGCTGTTGAAAAATCACGTGGTAATAGACGCGAGCTTACTCAAACCATTGAAAAAGATTTGCAGCATGCCTTAGTACAACTCAAAATTCCTTACGAGCAAGTCTTCGGCAGACAAAAGCATTTATACAGCATTTACCGGAAAATGCGGCTTAAAAAAGCGTCATTTACTGAAATTACCGATGTTTTTGCTTTTCGTATTATCACGGAAGACATTGATTCCTGTTACCGAATTTTAGGTGCTCTGCATTGTACCTACAAACCAGTCCCCCAACGCTTTAAAGATTACATAGGCATTCCTAAAGCTAACGGTTACCAATCCTTGCATACCACTTTATTTGGCCCCTTTGGTGTGCCGCTTGAAGTGCAGATACGCACCAGAGAAATGGATAAGGTAGCGGACAATGGAGTTGCCGCGCATTGGATATATAAATCGTCGGGTTTAGAAGTCAACGAAGCACAATTACGTGCCCGTGAATGGGTACAAAGTCTATTAGAAATGCAGCGTAGCACAGGTAATTCCTTAGAATTTATAGAAAACGTAAAAATTGATTTATTCCCCGATGAAATTTATGTATTTACTCCCAAAGGCCACATTATGGAATTACCTAAGGGTGCTACCCCGGTTGATTTTGCCTATACCGTCCACTCGGGAGTAGGGAATAGTTGTGTTGCTGCTAAAGTAAACCGACGTTTAGTGCCTCTGAGTATTCCCTTATCGAACGGCCAGACCGTTGAAATCATAACGGCACCTGGCGCGCATCCAAATCCTTCTTGGTTAAACTTTGTTGTCACCGGTAAAGCACGCTCCAATATTCGCCATTTCTTAAAAAGTCAGCAGCACGTTGAATCTATTGTGATGGGTAAACGCTTACTGGAGCAATCACTCTCAGAGCTGTCGAGTGACTATGCTAAAGTGCCTCCAGAAACATTAAATGCGCTTTTAACTGATCTGCATTACAAAGCCGCTGATGACTTGCTATACGCTATCGGTATTGGCAACGAATTAGCTATGGTTATTGCTAAACGTCTGGTTATTACTCAAGATCCTCCTGACTCAAGTAAAGTAATTAAAACCCAACCCTTGGCCATTAAAGGTACTGAAGGAATGGTGGTGCATTTTGGCGAGTGTTGCCAACCTATTCCAGGCGACAGCATCGTGGGTAAATTTCAGCAGGGTAGGGGAATTATCGTTCATGTCAGCGATTGCGGCACTATCAAAACATCGCGCAGCCTGCCTGAGCAATTCATTGCTCTACGATGGGATGAACACATTCAAGGCGAGTACTGGGTAGATATCACTGTAGATGTCGCGAACGAACGCGGTGTCTTGGCAGCTCTGGCGACAGCGATCGCTGAAGCGGATTCTAATATTGGTAATATTAACGTGGACCCACGAGATGGTCGACATAACGCGGTTACATTTTCCATTAGCGTCACCGATAGACGGCATTTGGCTCGCATAATGCGTCGTTTACGGGCTAATAAAGTAGTGATGCGACTGTATAGAAAAAAACAAGGGGATAATTAATGCAAGTAATTCACACAGAGCTGGCTCCAGAAGCTATTGGTATTTACAGTCAAGCAATACAATCCGGCAATACAGTGTATTTGTCCGGACAAATTCCCCTCGATCCAATTACTATGGAAATATGCAGCGATGATATCAAGTTACAAATTAATCGTGTAATAGAAAATCTAGCCGCAGTCTGTGATGCAGCCGGTGGTAGCTTAGCCAATATCGTCAAATTATCCGTTTATTTAACCGATATGAGCCATTTTCCTTTAATTAATGATGCTATGAGTCTATATTTTACAGAACCCTATCCTGCACGCGCAGCGATTGGCGTGGCCGCTTTACCAAGAAATGCACAAGTTGAAATGGACGGCATTATGGTTTTGCCAAACACAAACGGATGAGACTATGGACGATGAACAAAATGCTAAAGCTGGACGGATCATGTTCGTGTTGGTTTGGGTCATTTTGTTCGTGGTTTTATTCCTAGTTTTTTCCTATTACGGCAAATCAGAAAGTGTGGTTTACAAAGTTAGCGCAAGTGAGCTTATTTTAAGTGCAAATCAATCAGGTCATTATGGGATCAATGGATTAATCAATGATACCAAGGTCTATTTTTTGATAGATACTGGTGCGACAACCGTCGCAATACCGCAACAACTGGCTGATAAAATGCACCTCGTCGGCCGTTATCCTGTGACTATGATGACTGCTAATGGACAAATTACTGGCTCTTTGACACGTTTGAAAAGCTTGGCTTTTGGTGAGTTTGTGTTGCACGATGTTAAGGCAGTGATTATTCCTGGTAATGATGATGGTGAAGTGTTGCTTGGCATGAATGTTTTGTCGCAATTTAGTATTAATCAACAGGGCAAGCAGTTGGTGTTGAAAAAGCAGCAACCCTAATTCGTTTTTCAAATCTAGAGTTTATATTTTATGAGTATTCTTTCCCTTCACGGTGCCAGCCTTACTATTGGCGGCAATCACATTTTAAATAAAGTAGATTGGCAGATACAACCGCAAGATCGTATCGCCTTAGTGGGTCGTAATGGGGCCGGAAAATCTACCTTGCTTAAGCTATTACAAGGCGAGATAGTCCTTGATAGTGGGCAAATGCAGCAAGTTTCAGGTTTGAAAATTGCGGGTTTAATGCAAGAAGTGCCAGTAACTGGTGAAGAGTCAGTTTATCATTTCTTAGTTAAAAGCCTGGGTGAAGTCGGTGAAGTATTGGCCAATTTTCAAGAGTCTTCATTACAAGGCGATATGGATAAACTGATTATTTGCCAGCAACAGATGGATAATCTTCATGCTTGGGATCTTTTACCTAAAATTGAAACTATGGCGAGTCGTTTGGGAATAAGCACTACTGAACAAATGGCCAGCTTATCCGGTGGAATGAAGCGCCGGGTTTTGTTAGCTGCAGCTCTTATTGCAGCACCTGATTTACTGTTATTGGATGAGCCAACTAACCATCTCGATATCGGGGCGATTGAATGGCTTGAATCGTATTTAAAAACCTTTCCTGGCTCGCTGGTTGTTGTAACCCATGATAGGGAATTCTTAGCCCAAGTTGCTTCGCGTATTGTGGAAATTGACCGTGGTGCTATTCATTTACACGATTGTGATTACGAGACCTATCTCGATCGCCGTGAAGTGATACGGACGACAGAGTTGAAGCAAAATGAGTTATTTGATAAACGACTTGCTGAGGAAGAGGTGTGGATACGCACGGGCGTTAAGGCACGTCGTACAAGAAATGAAGGCCGGGTTCGCGCTTTGAAAGCCTTGAGGGATGAATATAAAGCCCGCAGAAATCAATCCGGTAATGTGAAATCCTTAACCATGGATGTGACTCGCTCAGGTTCAGTAGTCATGGAGGCTTCCAAGATTAATTACGCCATTGATAGTAAAAAATTGGTCAGTGATTTGTCTTTGCTCGTAACCCGTGGCGATAAACTAGGGATAATTGGTCCAAATGGTTGTGGTAAAACTACCTTAGTGCGTTTGTTATTGGGTGAACTTACACCCAATTCAGGCTCGGTGAAATTAGGTACATCGCTTAATGTGGCTTATTTTGATCAGCTTCGTCGGCAGTTGCTTGAAGATCAAACGGTTATGTATAATGTGGGCGATGGTGCTGACTATGTGACAATTAACGGTAAACAAAAACACGTGGCTAGTTATTTACGCGATTTTCTATTTCAACCCGAACGATTTAATCAACCGGTTTCGTCTTTATCAGGTGGCGAGCGTAATCGCTTATTATTGGCTAAATTGTTAGCAAAGCCAGTTAACCTGTTAGTAATGGATGAGCCTACCAATGATTTAGATATTGAAACCTTGGAACTTTTAGAAGGTATGTTAATGGAATACCCCGGTACCTTGATTTTAATCAGTCATGACAGGGCTTTTATTAACCAGGTTGTTACCAGTGTTCTAGTGTATGAGCAAGAAGGGCAGTTCAATGAGTTTGTCGGTGGCTACGATGAATATAAAATGCACAAAAAACAACAACGTGAAGTTGTGAGTAAAGCGGCGGTTGCCAAACGCGCGAACACTTCAAATAAGTTGAATTTTAACGAGCAAAGAGAGTTGTCACAACTGCCCGGTAAGATTGAAAAATTAGAGCAAAAGATTAGTGAGATTCATCTGCAAATGGCAGACCCTAAATTTTATCAGCAGGATGAGAAGGTGATTGCCGATACAGGGAAGAAGGTTGCTGAGGATGAGGCAGCATTGGCCCAAATGTATGCGCGTTGGGAGTCATTAGCAGAAAGAGAGTGAGAATCGTATCCGATATGATTCAGTATTGTTGTAAACAAAGGGGGCAAGCAGTGGCAACCGCCAGCGCTCCTGTTTTAGTCGCATTAGCAATAATATAGAAAGTCACCCCGAACCCGTTCGCGCCTCCTCAGCACGAACGGGTTCAAAGGGAATTCGGACATTTTTTTGGCTCGATGCCAACTACTAGGAAACACTCCAGCCTGTGATTGAAATCTTTCTATAATTGTTCAAATTTGAGATGCGGGTGCCCTGCTTCAATTGTTGAGATTAGTATCGTTGGTACAAAGAGGTGAGGTTACTACCCTAAATCGATAGAAATTTATTATAATTTAACTGAGGCATTAGAAACAGGGCTCTTTGGATCCTCTACAGCTGCCTTGTCCTTTTCAGCTTGTAACTCAGCTTTGGCCGCAGTAACCACGCAATCTTTTTTCTCTGGGAATTTAGTATCAAGCTGAACTACCGGTAAATCTGCTAAAGCAACACCATCATCGACCTCTGCTGTTTTAGCATGTTCTGTTACTTCAACTCTACCTGTCTTCATTGCATCTTTCATCCCTAACGTATTTGACACTGCCTGCGTTGGGCATACTTTCTGATTTTTTTGAACTGTTTCTAAATTCGCAACAAATTTTTCCTCTATCATAGAAAGAGCGCCTGTTGGGACTTTCTGTGCATCTATACTAGGTTTTTCAACAAAAATTATTTTACGCAATTCTTGCCATACTGATCGTTTAGCTTCGGTTTCTTCTTTATTTGGACCAGTTTGAAGCTGCGTTTTTTGTTTCAACAAGGAAACCATCTCACTGGATTTTTCTTTAAGTGCTTGGAGATTGGTATTCATAAGTAAACTTACTGGTCTTTTACTCTCTACTTCCTGATTGAACTTTTCCATAGCTTGTTGGATTTCACCTTGTAGCTTATCTATCCTCGCATCAATTCGGTTGAGCGACCTGTAGTTAGTAATCCAAGCGCGAAGATTGGCAAATAGTGGTCTATTGCCAGTCAATAAAGCCATGGTATTAGCAAAAAGCAAACCTTCTCCCGACAAAGCAGCTCGTGTATTAGCGAAGATTTTTCGTTCACCCTTCAACATCGCTCGGGTTTCGGCGAAAGGTGTGTTAAAAATTGCGGCACGACCAGCTAAGGCCTTATCAAATTTACTATGAATAGGTTGCTCAAGCTTTTGATTCATTTCATCTGCTTTGAGTTTATAAATCTCAAAAGTGTCTTGTGAAATAGCTATGGGCTTTATTTTACCGATTAATTCAGGGGGTAACTCTCTCGCTTCCCATCTTTTTTCGGCAAATTGGTGAAACGCCTTCAAGTTTGATTTCGTCATCGTAAGGTAATCGGGTGAATCATTTACATCTTTCAAGACTTTCTGCGCGTACTTCGGCCATTCTTGATCGATATCTTTTAAGAAATCACTCCATTTTATTAACAATTCATCACGTGCTTTTCCAGGCGGAACATTCTCTAGTTGATTAAAGAAGGTCGCAGTAAACTGATCACGATAGTCACTAATCACAAAAGCGAGCAGACGAGTAGATTGATCTTTTCGTGAGTGTTTTAATTGTTGCAGATGAATAAAGGAGTGGCCAGTCGTATACAGAGAGTTGGGGATATTATTTGAACCAATAAATTGTTTCACCTGATCGCGGTCAACGATCATACGGGCATCACCCTCCGCTCCAAAACGACCAGAGCGTCCAAACATTTGTACTAATTCACGAAGCGTGGGTATAAAAGCCACGCGGGTAGCAAGACCTGATTGTTTTGCTTTATCAATTAACTCTTTATAGGCTTTTGATAGGCCAATGTCGGCACCTCTGCCCAGTCTACTATTGGAAATAGTGATTTGATTAGGGTTGCCGCCTTCTTTGATGACCTTGGCTTCCCTATCTGAAGTAGAATTTGACAGTAATAAATTGGCATTCTTATGGCCATGTGCTTTGAAGTAGTCATTAATATTTTTACAATCTTGATCAGATTCTGCGAGAATTAAAACAGGTCTATTATTTTTTTGCGCGTCATTAACTTCTTCCAGTAACCTTTGGTACCGCGCAGAGGCATCTTTTGTCATTGCAAATGGCAGATCTTTACGTTTGAATTCATTGTGTCTTGGTATTTCAACGAATTTCATACCATAAAATTTACCAGCCTCTAAGCGCTCAATTTCAGCCCCTGTAGATCCGGTTACCGCACTAATTGACCCTTCTTGATAATCATCCAGAAAAGTTTTACTAGTAGATGAGTAGACTATTTGTTTTTCCGGACTAATATCAAAGGCTCTGATAGGCTCTTCATTTCCTACTAAATCTTTGCAAAATTTAGATTCTTCTGATTCTGGGTTTTCCAAGGCTTTATTCAGCCTCGCATGCAAACACTGATGGACCCCTAAGGAGAATTTTGCATCAGTGATAACTCGACTATTTTGCACCAGCCTTGCTTCACTGGTCATTTTTGGGCCCGAACTGGTTTTAGTCAGTACATTGGGATCAATACTAAAATCCTCTGTTAACTTAAGACCCAATGCAATTAACGCAGATTCATGCCAGGTTTCTAATTGCTCATTGCTGATGTCATTGAGCTGGTCTATTTTGTCAGGCTCATTACCACAACGACCTGCAACGAAAAGGCGAAATTGCGAATCACACTCATCGACATCATCATAAAATAGATCAACGTTTTTAGGATCGCTCATGAACTCATTAAGCAAAGGATAGACCCAAGTCATTTTACTAAGAGCCTCACTGGAGGCCATAGAAAAATTGTAGCGAGTATTTACCGAATCGTAATAGGTTTGATCAGCTTCATCTAGTAACAAAGCACGTAGACTTTTTTCAGCAAAAACTTCCGATCCACGACCTTGGCTAAAGGCCTGATTTCTAAACAAGCTCAAGTTGGGAGCATCACTAAAATGAATACCACCACTAATCTTGTAATCGCTAATCGGGCTGCTGGCAGTGATATATTGAGGCTTGGCTCCAATTGAAGTGAAATAGGATTTGTATTCGACATAATCACGCAGAGCTAGTTGGGGATTTGAAGTAACAAAATCCACTGTGAACCCTTCAGAATAGCGCAGGGCACAACCCATCATCTGTATGCGTGACTTACCTTCACCTGTGGCTATATCTTGAGTTAGATGGGTTTTATTTATCGCAAAATGTAATACAGCAATATACTGGGTAGTATTTAATTCAAAGGACTTACCCATCCCGCCATTCATGCCTTTAGAACGGTGCAGAAGTTCGGCTAATATCGCCACCCGCATGGTGTCGGTTAAGGTATTTGGCGGTTTTATTTTATCTCGTAGATCGGAGATTTTTTCCTGTTTTACACTGGCAATATCTCTTTCTAATTGTTCAAGATCTTTTTTACCAAGAAGACTGTTCTCACCTAAAGCGGTTAAAATGTCTGTCGCTTCAGACATTTTAAAGCCATTATCTGGCTCACGATCGCAGGGTTTGGTAGTAAAGGCATCGTAGGCATTTTGAATGGCTGTTGCATACTCAGCACCTTGTAAATTTTTGCTTTTTGCCTCATTGTGCCAAGCTAATATTTCGCTTATGGGAGGGTAGGGGGCTTTTTGGTAACAGGCGTTTGCAATGTTGAGAAAATCTTTGTTATCGCTGCAAAGTGTTATCATTTGTTGACGTTCTTCTTTGCTTACAGCAATTTTGTTGTTTTTTAGATTGGATATAATGGTCAGCAGAGTGACTGTAGTCTCAGAATCAACAGTTTTAGAGTGGATTTCTTGCAATAAAGTTGGAAAATCGAAAGCATCGGCGCCTTTTTTATCACTATCAAGATGGTGAGAGGCCAAGGCACGCAAGGTTTCCTGAGGTAACTTATCACAAATTTTCGCCAAATTATCAATAAAGCTTGCCAGTTGTACATTGCCATTAGGTTGTTTGCCTAAGTCTTCAGCGACATCATTGAGTAAACGATAAATGAGCCCTCTATCAGATGGGTGCTGCTTGATAACGGTGCTCACTGCCTCACAAGCTGAGTTGAGCGATATTTCTGTCGAAATACCTGCATGGATAAGTCTTCCAATCAAGGCCAGACTCTCTACCCTTGGAAGATTTTTTTGCACCATGCCTTGAAATGCCTTCATTCCAACTGTCATGAAAGCGGTCGATTTTTCCAATAGATCAGTGGTGTTTGAGGTTTTGGCGGCATCTAAAAAGATAATTAAACCATCTAAATTTTTTTGATCGCCGATAGCTTGGAGTAGGGCGGTCATTTGCTCGACGGATTTACCTTGGAGTGGGATTTGCTTTAAAACGGATAGACAGTCGTTATCTTTATTTGTTTTTTTGAGTATGTCATCCAAGGTTTTAATTTGTGTAACTAATCCCCCAAACTTCATTTTATCTAAGGGGTCAGTAAATTGTTCTAAAATTCCGCGCATTAATTTCTGATCATTACTGTTAGAAAATTGTGCGTTAATTTGGCTGATAATCTCTGGAGAAAGCTCTGGGACTTTCAGTCCTTCAAAGAAATTCGCATCAAAGTTATCTTTATAATTTTTTTCCATGTAATCAATAACCAGTTTATCTGCTGCCTCTAATGAGGGATCATTAGTTAACAGGTCGGCTATAATGGCGTTAAATTTAGCTACATCAAGTTGCATAGTGGCAGTGGATTTCATTTTAGCCATTAACTTGATGCTTGTTTCTACTACGCGCGCTTTATTGGCAGGAAGGTCGCTGTAGGTTTTGATCATAGTTTCGTGAAGGGTCGGTTTGCTATCAAGAAACTTGAAGGAACCTATGATAACCAGTAAATTTCTTCTTACTGCAACTGGTAGGGTCTTATCGTTACTTATTACACAGGCTTGATCTACATAGTCTTCTAGCTTCTTAAATTTTTCATCTAATTCTTTTTCATTCTTTGAAGGGGCAGTGAGGCCAGCAGCATTAAAGCCGTTGAATATAGAAGCAACTCCTCTTACGTTATTGAGAAGACCAATGTTACTCATTAGTGATTCCATACGCTGCATTCTTTCCATAATTACTGGATTATCTTTAATCGCATCAGTTAAAGTACATTTGTTCATGTTCAATATTATTTTGAAAAATTGGTCATATTCAGAGAAGGGGATGTATTCCAATAAATCACTACTTTGTAAAATTAGGTCGGCAAGTATTTTCCCTTTGGCAAACCCAAGTACAAATCCAAGGTCCCATCCTTTGAGTTCGGCAAACATTTTTTTCAGAGTTTCAATTGCTTTTTTCTCTGAACTAATTAGTGCTCTGTTCTCAAGACCACAGGTTCCTTTAATAACGATTGCCTGCAAAATACATTTCATTTCAAATTCGTCATTTTCATTTCCACCAAATTTTGCTTGTTGAATTAGCGCGCTAGCTTCTTGATAAAAGGAAAGTGGTAATGAAATCGCTTCTGAACTGAGAAGACGGTAATAATTGCGTTCTAGCTCACTCTGGTTGCTAGACGCCATCATCACTTCAAACGGAGTCGCGAAACTTGCAGCCTTTCTTTTGGCTAGATCTTCTGGGGTATCCCAGCTGTTCTCATAATAGGTTGCACTTTTATAGATATTGGACACTGATTTAAAGTACGAATCATTAACACTTCCTGACTGTGCGTAAAATGTATCACGCATTCCGTTAACTGAAATGGAGGTGTATCCCGTGGGTGCCTTTCCTGAACCGGCATCATGATTTATATTGTAGGCAGTGGGGGTTGCTTGCATTTCTGGAACAACGAATTTTATTTGTTCTTTTTGTTCAGTCACTTCGTTTAAATGGCGAATCGCGCCATTACTCTGTAAATCCAATTGGGTAATGCCTTTCCATTGTTCTTGTATATCGGAGATATCACATTTTTTTAAGATAGTGAGCATTCGCGACATGGCAACGCGCATATTTTTGATATCGGTAAAACCTGGATTCTCATACAGAGTTAAGGCTGGAATTCCTAATTTTTTGCTATATTCTTCAATTTGAGATTTAAAAGACTGGAAATCTTGGATTAAGGTAACAATATCATCCTGACCCACATTGGCACTATGTCCTTGGTATAATTTATCCCACCAGGCACGCTCGTTAGCTGGCAGGTCTTGAATGTACTTCATTTGCCCGTAGGTAATGTCATCTAGCAACACATTATAATCAACGGGCTGATTTAAATTGAGGAGATTGTTTAAAAGGGCAGTGTCTTCAAAATCTTCATAACGTTTCATAACCTGTGTTAGCGCTTTTTCTCCTTTTTCATCCCATACCTTTAATAAACTGTTTAATTCTGTTGATTTGAGTCCAAATTGCTCTTGAAAATCATGGATTTTTTTCGTAAGTGCGTCTGCATTGGGGGAGGTTTTTAATGCGTCGTAAATTAAAGCCTGATCTCTAGATAGATTTCCTACTGCCTTTAAGGCCTTGCCCTTTATTTCCACTAAACGTTCTTGGGAATACCCACTTTGGATCATAGCGGTGTATTCTTTTTGTAGCTCTTGCTCTTCAGGGGTTTTATCTTGCTTAGCAAGCCAAAGTGCAAATAATGGCGCCGACATTACATGGGGCAGATTGCCACGAAAATTAGTAGGTACTGCCATTGGCTGTCGTTTTGATTCGGATTTGATGTGTTTATCAAAATGTAAAAGAGTGTTTTCTTCATTCTCTCCACCTTCTGTTGGCAGAGATAGTAGGATGAATCCTGGGGGAAGATTATTGAAATCAAGGCCGAACTCGAATTGGGCAAGATTTTGGTTGATTTCTGCCAAGGCTTCGGGACTCATCCCTTTAATTGCTCGATTTTCAACCAGAACCTCTGTGCCATCAGTAGGTTTAGAGCTTTCAATATCCTTGGTATTCGTTAAATCATGCTTGGTAGCCTGTAAGTCCCATGACAAGATCGGGGCAGCATTAGCTTTTGTTGCAATAACCCGTTGGTGTATGTTACCAAACCAAACATCCCATTTTTGAGCACTACCTAATTGTTTTGCTAGGAAATCAGAACGTGTCAGTACAATAGGTATCTTTTTTTTATCATCCGTTGTTAATGCTTGTTCTGCTTCTGCGGCATTGGATACGGTGACTTGCACTTGTTGTTCATTGTCTTGTTGCATTTCTTGATCAACACCCGCAGAGAGTTTCATAGTACGATCACGGGTTCGTTTTTTATCAGTAATTCCTTCCTGATTTTGTCCTGTTTTTGCGGGAGTCCAAGTTTTTTCAAATTGAGCAATTGATTGATTTCTTCGATTAGTTGAAACCAGATCATCCAGTTCTAATTGCTTAGCCTTGTTAAGGTCCGGCGGTAGTTTTATTTGACAAGTAAGTTGTTGTTCTTTAACGATTTTAATCAATTTATCGATATCAGCTTCTGCAAAATTTTGAAACTCTATAACGCCTACATCAGCGTTTGATAAGGCAATTAGGAGAGTTTCATCGAGTTTAGCTGCGCCGTTGATGATTAGTCGGCTAAACGGGGCCTGAGCTGGTGCTGTTAGAAGTTGTTTTAATTTAGATAAAAGCTCACCGTCATCTGATATAACTAGATGATCTATAAGCTTTTTTCTATCCCATAGCTCTCTTAATTTACTGGTAAGATCGGTAGTGTTATTAGGGGCAAATACCACAGGGTTTTGAACAGGATATTCGGAGTTTTCTCTTGGCATAATGAGTCACTTAACGATCATGAAAATCCATTTAATGATTATAGACCATTAAATGGGCAATGCGGGTGAGTTAAGTTCAAAATAAGGCCTATTAACTGCAACAGCTTATAGCATTAGTGTTCGTGTTTTCACTTTATTTATTAGCAACACAGATGGCTTGATAGCCAATTCTTAACAAGACCTGCTTGGCAATTTTTAACGAATTGTGATCGTCATAATCACTAAAATGGTCCTATTCTCGTGTCTTGAGATCATCAAGTGAATTTGAAGGTAATAATTTCATATTCGGTAAAAGCGCATAAAAAGTGCTGCCTTTATTTATCTTACTGATAACCCCAACGGTACCCCCTTGCGCTTCCACTATACGACGCGTTAAAGCCAATCCCAAGCCTGTACCTTGGTATTTTTTGGCAACACTGGAATCTAACTGATGAAATTCAATAAATAATCGATCCTGATCTTTACGTTTTATCCCTATCCCTTGGTCAACAACTTCCAGGCGAATGCGTTGCTCGGCATCTAACGTCACATTTTTTTGGATCAAGCCAGACTCAGGTGAAAACTTTATAGCGTTTGAGATGTAGTTATACAAAATTTGTTTGAATTTCGCGGGATCGATGATAGCTTGGCCTAAGGTTGGATCCACTTTAATTTCCATGCGGATCCGTTTTCCGGCCATCAACATGCGTAAGATATCTTTTACCTCATGGATTACTTTAGTAAGGTCTACCAATTCATAGAAGAACTCCATCTTACCCGCTTCAATTTTAGCAAGGTCTAACATGTCGTTTATCAATCGTAATAAATGATGGGAACTGGTTAGAATATCGTTTAGAAAATCTTGTTGTTCTTCTGTAACGGGATTGATAACGTCATCAATCATCATCTCGGTAAAACCAATAATACCATTGAGTGGTGTACGTAATTCATGAGACATATTGGCTAAAAATTCACTTTTTAAACGATTAGCTTCCTGTATTAAAATATTTTGTTGTTCCAATTCTTTATTTTTGCTTCGTAACTCTTCTTCTAGTCTTTTTTGTTCGGAAATATCCCTTATGGTAGAAGATGCTCCAATAACGAGGCCTTTTACATTTTTAATCGGTGAAACAGTGATAGAGACCGGTAATAATTTGCCTGATTTATGCAATCGTTCAGTTGAGATATGCTTCTGGACCTCGCCTAGCTTGCTTTTCTCAAGCATTTGTTTCAATTCACCTGCATGGTGTTTCGGAAAAATAAGGGCAATGGATTGGCCCACCGCTTCCTCATAAGAATACCCACACAGCTGTTCTGCCGCGTCGTTCCAACTGAATATATTACCATCTAAATCTTGACCAATAATCGCGTCATCAGAGTAGGCCACAATAGCTGACAACATAGCTTTAGCGTCTTCAATTTTTTTTCGAGCACTAGTGTCCCTAATGGCGGCAAGAGCAAAGACTCCATCTTCTGTTTTAAGAGGGCTTAAACTTATTTCTAAAGGGAATTCAGTACCGTCTTTGCGCATACCAAATAATTCTAAACCGGCTCCCATAGCGCGAACGCGAGGCGCTGTAAAATAGCCATCACGGTAGTGAGTATGATTCATACGAAAGCGTTCAGGCATCAGGTGCTCTACTAGTTCGCCAAGCAGTTCTGTGCGTTCATAACCGAATAGTATTTCTGTTTGTTTATTAATAAGCGCAATACGCCCGGATTTATTAATGATGACCAGGGCATCTGGCATTGCCTCTAAAACAGTGGTTAGGCGTAAGAAATAGGATAGTTCACTGTCCATAGTCCCTCTATAAATAGTTAACAATTTACTTGTGGAATAGAACTATAACCTAAAAAATGCCTCTTGCCTCCTACATCTGGTAGTTGAAAATCGAATACACTTATCACATAGACGGGATTTATGAAGTTGATCACGAAGTTGCGCTTGCAACATTTCAAGCGCTTGTCTCTATGATTCCTATACCTCATACCGAAGACAACACGGAGAATTTTGAGCTGGATAGGGTATCTTGTGTGTACCATCGTAAAAATAGTAATTATACTAATTCTTTGGATTTTGTAATAACAGCTCTTTAAATTGGCTTGCTGGGAGTGGTTTGCTAAACAGATACCCTTGGATTAGATCACAATGTATTTCCTGGAGTATATTCAATTGTTCTTTTGTCTCCACTCCCTCCGCAATTAACATCATCCCCAAACTTTTACCTAAGGTGACAATGGCCTGAACAATGGCTAAGCTGCTGCTTAACATAGTGATGTCCTGGATAAAGGACTTGTCTATTTTTAGTATATTAAAAGGTAATTGTTTTAAATAGCTCATAGAAGAATAACCCGTACCAAAATCATCTAATGCAAGTTGTATACCTAATTTTCTCAATTTTTTTAGTAATTTTGCATTTTCATCGATGCGTTGCATGCTTAAACTTTCAGTAATTTCTATTTCCAAACAGTGGGGGGGAATTTTGGTTTTTTCTAAAATGTCCTTAATTATATTCAACAAGTGTGGATCATTAAATTGACGGGTAGACAAGTTAACCGCAACAAATAACTCGGTGAAACCCAGGTTATGGAAGGCTTTAACTTGTTCACAGGCTTGCAATAAAATCCAATAAGTTAAAGGAATGATTAACGCAGTTGTCTCGCATAAGCTAAGAAATTGATCAGGGTTTAACAATCCTTTGTTTGGATGTTGCCACCGGATCAAGGCCTCCATGCTAATAATTTTTCCATTAACCGCACTAATTATTGGCTGATAAAACAGTACGAATTCGTCATTTTCTAAGGCTTGATGTAATTCAGACTCAAGGTAAAATTCAGTTACATCGGTATTATCCATAGATTCATTATATAATTGAAAAGTATTGCCACCTCGTTCCTTACAAACCGAGATAGCCTTGCACGCTGAGTTGATTAAAAAATCAGCATTTTCGCCGTGTTGAGGATAACAACTTACACCAATACTGGCGGAAACATATAAATTAGAATGGCCAATAAGGATGGGTTGTTTAAACATATTCAAAATTTGGTTAAGAAGTAATTCTAGATCATCATTTTTTTCTTTAGCCATTATTAGGGCAAATTCATCATTGCCAATGCGTGCTAGGAGAAGTTTTTCTTGTGCTATATGTTTTAAACGAATCGCGATTTGTTGTAAAACCATATTGCCTTCTGCAAAGCCTAAGTTTTGATTCAGTGTGCCAAATCGATCTAGATTTATGCATATTATATCGAGTTCCGTAGACGTGTGTTGTGCCTTCGCTAGAGCAATACCTAATTCATTACTAAAATAGAGGCGATTATTGAGACCCGTGATTTTGTCGGTATATAATTGCTGCTCTACTATTTTTTCTTGTTCTTTTTGTCCCGACAGATCTAAAATTATATAGGTATATTGAGTTATTTTATGATGGATATCATAAATAGCAGTTATGGTAGTTCTTGCTGGAAAGATCTTTTTTTTTCCGGGTATCCATAGCTCGCCACCCCAACTGCCCGTTTTATTTAATTGATCTTTAATCTTTGACTTGGAAGGGTTTTGTAGCTGAGGCTTAAATAAATCAAAAGTATTCCCAATGAGCTCCGCTTCGGTTTGGCCACTTATTGTAGTATAAGATTGATTAACCTTAATAATGACATCATTACTGTCAGTTATAACAACACCCTCTAAGGTATGGTCTAATACTTGACTGTCCCACTTGTTCTTGTTTTGGATTTTATAAGTTTGAAAGGCATCTTGTATTTGCTGACGTAGAACTCCATCTTCCCAGGGTTTTGTAAGGAATTTATAAATTAAACCCTCATTGATTGCATCTTTTATAATTTCGAAATCGGCATAGCCACTCAAGATCATTCTGACAGTATCGGGGTACATCCGTTTAACTTCGGTTAAAAACTCCGAACCAGTCATCTGAGGCATACGGTGATCAGATATAATAACTTGTATGGGGTGTGAGGCTAATAGTTGAAGGGCATCCTGACCACTTGTCGCGGTAAATATTTCGTAGCCTGAGTCACGAAACAAGCGAGTTAATGCGCGCACAATATTAGGTTCATCATCGACAATTAACAGCGCATCAGCCATACAATTCCTTTTTTGTATTAGCTACATAAAGTAGTTTATTCGTTTAATTATAGACCCTATAAGCTGACATTGCGTAATAATGTTAGTTTACAAGTTGTTGGATTAATTAATGACTATGATAAATTAAAGGTAATAATACGGAAAAAGTAGAACCTTTGCCGAGTGTACTTTCAACTTTAATCTCCCCTCCACATTCTTTAATAATATCGTGACAAATTGTAAGTCCAAGGCCGGTCCCAGTTCCTATGGGTTTGGTCGTAAAAAAGGGATCAAAAATACGTAGGAGATTCTCAGCGGATATACCCACTCCATTATCAGAAATGTCTATTTTTATTCCATTATCGATGGGGGCAATTTGTATTCTAATGGTATTTTTATCTACATCATCTTCAGAAAATGATTGCACTGCATTAAGTATTAAATTTAATAAAACTTGATGAAGTTTAACGTGATTTATGGTGATTTTGGGTAAATTAGGTGTAATTTTCTTTACGATGGTTGCGCGACACTTCACTTCCGAGGAAGCTATCCTAATGACAGAATCAATAGTTTCATCTATTTTAATAGGGCTTAATTGGTCATCACTCATTCGTGCCCCCCCCCTAAGACTATCAACAATATCTCTTACACGATCGATGCCTTGTATGGATTCATCAATAATCTCATCGATTTCTTTTACTATTGTTTCGGTTTTAAGATCGGCCAGTAATGCATTTATTTTTTTATTGTTTAATTCCAAACCCATTTCCTGCTGCACATTCGTCAACAACATTACATTGGTTTGCAATTTATGGACGCTTTCTTTTATAAAACTTAAATTACCTAATACCCACGCTATAGGATTGTTAATTTCATGGGCCATGCCCGCAGCGAGGGTTCCAATAGCGGCTAATTTATCATTTAATAATGCTTGAATACGTATTTGATTTCGCTCAGTTACGTCGTTTATGATCATTAATATAAAATCTTCCTTTAAAGTCTTTACAATGGCGCCAGAATATTCAACTACCCGGGGCGCGCCGGATTTGGGTTGTATTTTTAGTTCATTCGGTCCAATAATCCCCTCATGCAGTAAAGAAATATATTGTTTTTCTGCAAATTCTCGATCGCTTTGGAAAATAAATACTCTAAATTCCTCGCCTATAATGTCGTTTTTTGTGGAATTCATTATCAACTCTACGGTTTTATTCACCTCGAGTATTTTTCCTTCTAAATTAAGCACAAGAATTCCACAACTAGCATTGTCCATTAAAATGCGATGTTTATGTTCAGAGATAAACAGACGCTCAAATGCTGAGGCAAGGGCGATGGTCTGGCCAATATGAACTGCTAATATCCGTGCAAAGTTAAGTGGTTCACCCACAGTAATATCGGTGAGTTCAGAACCTAAAAATAAAACACCTAGACATTTTGAGTCGGAAATCAATGGAATCAACAACGCTGAAGGAAGCCCTGATACCTTTAATAAGCCGTCAGATATTTCTTTGTCTACGGCTTCGCTGGGCATATGGATGATTTTCTTTGTGGAGATTATCAAATCTATTAGTTGATGTTGCCAAAAAAAATCAACTAATGCTTTTTCGTGTTTTGAGTTATATCCCAATACGTGTTTTAATATAATTCCTTTATTTTGATCGACTAAAAATAGGACGCTTTTAGATATGCCAGCCGCATCAAGACACATGTTTAGTACATCACTAATGGCATTATCAATCCCAACACTCGTAGTAAGTGCTTCGGCAATACCGCCTAATAAGGACAATTGTGCGGATTGAAGTGCGCATAATTCAGCAAGGCCAGTATTGGCTTCTACTTGCCGCTCTAATTGCCGTATTAATCGACCGGAGTGAGAGTCTTTAAATAACTCCGATTTCTGAATGGTGTTAGCAGGAATTGTTCCATTGAAAATATCTTCGATGACTTTCATTAGCTCTTCGGAATTTGGCTTACGGTTTATAAAAACCGTAGCACCCACTTGTTTGCCCAGTTCATAATCTGCGTTTTCTAGGTAGTGAGAAGACATCAAAACTACGGGTATAGAATGCAATTGTGCGTCATTGCGGATTTGCAAGCATAACTCAAAGCCATCAACATGTGGCATTAATACATCGCTAATGACCAGGTCCGGTTTTTCTGTTTTAATTTGCTCTAAAGCCGTTTTGCTGTTTGAAGTCGTGCTTACTATAAATCCCGTGTGTTTTAATTGGATTTGTAAGGCTTTTAATTGCATTAAATTATCGTCTACCAGAAAGATGTGTTTACTTTTATTTGGAATTAAGGAATGTAAACCCGGTAGATAGGAACGAATTAATTGAAGCAAAAGCGTTTTTTCAACCGGTTTAAACATGTAGCCGGTAAAATGGCTTTGATCTAGCAAAATTGGATTATCAAATTTAGTTAAAAAACCCGTTAGAGCAATAATGGGCTTATCATTGAAACCAAGAATAGTGCGAAAATTACGGCATAATTCAATCCCATCCATATCCGGTAAAACTAAATCCATTAAAATTAAGTCAGGTTGGACATTTTTTATTTTTTTCAGTGCATTTTGTCCATCATAGGCATCAATGACTATGTAGTGTTCTTGTTCTAGCAAGGCTTTAAGGTATTTTCGCGTGGTTAGATTGTCTTCTATTAGAAAAATAGTTTGGTGTTCGCCCTTTGCAGATGCTTTCCTTACACGGTCTTCAGCTAGAGCGTTAGTCTTTTTTTTATTTAAATAAGAAGCGATAAGAGTGGGTAAGGTCCTTGTATCTATTGGTTTGGCAATGTATCCATTACATCCTGCAGCAATTGCCTTTTCTTCATCACCTTTCATCGCATACGCGGTGATTGCAATAAATACAGTATTTTTATATTGAGGATCAGCTTTGAGTTGACGCGTTAACTCTAATCCATCCATTCCGGGTAACTGAATATCCATCAAGATAATACGTGGTTTGAAGGAAAGGAGTATTTGTAGGGCTTCTTTAGCATCTTGAGCGGTACGGATATCATAACCCTGTCGCTCTAATAAAATACGAACCAATTTTAGATTAGTTGGGTTATCGTCAACAATAAGAATGGCCTCTCCACTCATCTCCGCGCTCCTTGGAATTTGGCTATTATTAAATGTAGGTTAGGTCATTGACCCAGCCGTCGTTGCGATATTGTCCCAACCAAGGGTACAAAACCCGCTGCGTAGCTTCATCGTCGCTTCATACCCCTATAAACTCCAACAGTTGCCTGGGACTACAGATTCTGAACCTACAAGGTAGAGTAACTAAAGGTATTGTTATTATCATGAATAAACAAGAAAAAATCTACATTGGTATTGATGTATCGAAGTCTATTTTAGGCATTTCTATATTGCCTAGTAAGAAATTCATGCAATTTAAGAGTGAATTAGCCGGTATTGAACGATTAATAAAGAAAATAAATAAATTTCCTACTCCCTTATTGAAATCCCTCACTTTTTAGCGAGATTAGTACTAGTATTAATAGAGAGTTTGTGGCATTTTTACCAAAAAAGTGATCTTCGAGGGAAAACTTAATGTTTTTAACAGTAACTTTAGTTTTATTGATTACAACGGTAATGGTTTTCTTTGCGCAAGAAATCATGCGCACACTCAAGCGTATTTTTGCTAATAAATATACTGCCTTACTGATACCTTTGGCTATTGGTTCTTGGGCTGTATATGCCTTAGATTATTGGATTTACTGGGCGTTTACTCTTTACCACGAGACGCTTGTGCAGCTTATGGATGGCTTAATGTGGCTTCTACCCTTTCAAACCGGAGCTTGGTCAGTCGCCGCTATTATTGTGTTGTCTGTTGTTTCAATAGTACCAGTCATTATTGCAGAATGGTTGTCGGTTAGAAAATCCTACAAACATTATCCTTACCCTTTTATAACCAGCACGCTTATTTGGCTTATTACAGCGGAAATTTTGATTGCTTATTGATGGATGTAAACCGTGTACCGTGATTGATGAATAAAGCACGGTAGGTCGGGGCCATATGCCCCATAAGCGAGGTCACCTTTTACATTAAGGAATCCCGGATTACGCTAGCGCTGCATCCAGGCTACAGTTAATACACAGGACAAATCAAATACCGTAGCCTGGATGCAGCGCTAGCGTAATCCGGGTTTTCCTCAGATGAAGGCATGAATATTCGCACAGCCTTAAATTCCGTGTATAATCACGGCAATTTATTTTCAGGTTGTTTCATGAATAAGCAAGATTTTTATTTCGATCTCCCCCCCGAATTAATTGCCCAGCACCCCGTTGCGAAACGGAGTGATTCTCGGTTGTTAACCTACTCGCGCCAGGATAAAGCCTATGGCCATCATCCCTTTAAAGCGATTGCGGACTTTTTAAAACCCGGTGATTTGCTGGTTATGAATGATTCCAAAGTAATCCCTGCGCGCTTGTACGGGCAAAAGGCAACAGGGGGGAAGGTTGAGTTATTAGTTGAGCGTATTACTGGCAAAGACACTTTCCTTGCCCATATCAAGGCGAGCAAAGCCTTAAGAGCCGGGTCGATAATCTTTCTTGATAAAGGTAATCAACTTGAAGTTACAGGCCGTGATGATGACTTATTTATTTGCAAAGCACAGACCGATGTTTTGGAGCTTTTAGATAGTCTTGGCCACATACCACTACCGCCTTATATTACGCGCAGTGACAACAAAGTTGACCATGATAGGTATCAAACAGTCTATGCCAAGTATGCAGGATCTGTAGCGGCACCTACTGCGGGCCTACATTTCGATGCTGAAGTGTTAGCAAGTCTTGCGTCTAGAGGGGTAAATGTAGCTTACGTGACACTACATGTTGGTGCCGGAACCTTCAGGCCTGTGCGCTGTGACAATATTTTAGAGCACAAAATGCACAGTGAGCATTTTAGCATCAGTGCTGAATTATGTGCTGCAGTCAAGGCTACGAAAGCTGCAGGGAATAGAGTAATCGCTGTGGGAACAACCGCGCTGCGAAGCTTGGAGAGTGCTGCGGCGGAGGGTGAGTTGCAACCTTGTAGTCGTGATACTGCTATTTTTATCTATCCCGGCTATCAATTTAAAGTCTGTGATGGCCTGATGACGAATTTTCATTTACCAGAATCGACTCTGTTAATGTTAGTATCCGCCTTTATAGGTCATAAAGAAGCTATGGACTTGTACCAGGAAGCAATCGATAAAAAATACCGTTTCTTTAGTTATGGCGATACCAGTTTGCTATTGTAAAACCAGGAGATCCTGAATGCAAAAAACTCAATATGGCTTTGTGCCTGTTGCTACTTCTGAAGCAGGGGCATGCTTGACGCCGGCTAATTGGCAAGAGGTCGGTGTGCAAGTCTTAGCCTATTCACTAGAGGCTTTGTTGCTAAAACCTGGTTATTCACTATTAATGCAATTAACTGATTTTAAACAGTACTTAGGCTGGACAGGTCGTTTAGTGCTTAATGCCTCACAACTTAAAGTAAATAAAGAGGGGTTAATTAAGCTCAAATCTCCTTTTGATGGAAGTAAAGTGAGTTTTACAGTTCTTGAACTGTTTGCCCTAATCAGTCATTTGAAGCCCGATGTGGTACTTTTACCACCTAAATCATTACAGTTTTGCCCTGAGTTTTGGCAAAATTGGCCCTCTGAAACCATGGTATGCATGCCTGCCGATACTCCTGCACTAGATTCTTTAGAGGGAAACTTTGGATTGTATTTTTCTGTAGAAAATCAGACGATTAACGATGATTTAATAAAAAAAATCAGTACGTTTTCTCAGATTCCTCGGTATGTGTGTGGTGAGGTTAATTTAGCGCTTTTAGATCGATTAATCGAGTTGGGTGTAGACTATATTGAGACTGATTTACCAATGAGGTCTGCTATGCTGGGCGAAGTTTATAACCTCACCGGGGTGATAAACGTACTCGAGCCTGCAATGCAACATCAATTTGAAACCATAGATCTTGATTGTGAGTGTCCTACATGCTTCTCAGGCTTTAGCAGGGCCTATTTGCACCATTTGTTACAAAATACCCCATTACTTTGTCAGCGATTTCTGATGCAACACAATGCTTATTGGGCAAAGACCTTACATATACAAAAAACTATTGAACTCTAAGGAGATTTTCTCAGATTATCTCTGAGAAATCCCATCTAAACTGCTGCTATTCATTTACCTTCGTGCTAATTCGCTATATGATGTCTCGCTATCGATCAATGCCATAAATAATAAGTAAATTTGAGGAGATTGTATGAGTTTTTTTATTAGCGATGCTTTCGCTGAAGCGGGAACAACAACGGCAGCTCAACCGGATAGTACATTTACATTAATCATGATCGCCGCCATCTTTGTGCTGTTTTATTTCATGTTGATCAGACCTCAAAATAAGCGAGCTAAAGAGCACCGCGAGTTATTAAGTCACTTAAAAAAAGGCGATGAAATTATTACTTCAGGTGGCATCTTAGCCAAAGTAGTCAGTATGGATGAGCAATACATCAAAGTAAGTCTCGCAGATGGTGTAGAAATACATTTGCAAAAGGGTGCGGTTAACACCGTATTGCCAAAAGGTACTTTAAAATCTCTTTAAGCCAGACATAGGGACACGGAAATGCAGAATAAATACCCTCTATGGAAAAACCTAATGCTGATAGTTATCGCAGTCCTTGGGTTTATATACGCCATACCAAATCTATATACCGAAAATCCAGTCGTGCAGATTTCTGCACAAACACCAATTGATAAAGATCAACTGAAAACGCAAGTTGAGAAAATTCTTACTGACGATAAACTCGAATACAGTTCTATCATTACAGAGAACGAAGGTGTTGAGGTGATTTTCAAATCAACCGATGCCCAATTGCTTGCACGTGACGTTATTAAAAACGCCCTTGGTACGCAATACACTGTAGCTTTAAACCTTGCACCTTCAACACCTCATTGGTTAGAAAAAATCAATGCGCAACCAATGAAACAAGGTTTGGACTTACGAGGCGGAGTGCATTTTCTTCTTGAGGTTGATATCGACAGCGTAATTACCCGTCGCTATGAAGGGATAATGAAGAATATTGGCCAGGAGTTACGAGAAGTAGGTGTTCGTTACTCTGGTATTCGTTATATCGCTGATAAAGGTATTAATTTAAAATTTCGTGATGCGCAATCTATGGAAACCGCACTCACTGAGTTAAAAGACAAAATGCCTGGTATCGTTTTTGTTAAAGGAAAGGCTGACAATGTTATTGTTGCATCCCTACCACCGACAGAACTTAACTCCATTAGGCAAATTACCATCGAACAAACAATGAGTATCCTGCGTAACCGTGTTAATGAACTAGGTGTTGGTGAAGCTATAGTTCAACAGCAAGGCGCAACGCGAGTCGCGGTAGACTTACCTGGTATTCAAGATGCTGCCCGCGCTAAGCAAATCCTTGGTGGAACAGCAACGTTACAGTTTTATCTGGTCGATCAAGAAAATGATCCTCAAATCGCTAAGCAAACCGGTTCAGTACCTGTTAGCGACAAGCTGTATATGATGGATGGTCGCCCTCTGTTACTTAAGCGACAAGTGGTTTTAAGTGGTGACTCTATTACTTCAGCCGTTTCAAGTTTTGACCAACAAACAGCTACACCTGCAGTACAAATCCAGCTAGGTGGTGGTGGCGAAAGTTTGTTTACCAAAATTACTCGTGAAAACATCGGTAAACGAATGGCTATTGTTTATGTGGAAACTAAAACCTCCATACAGATGGTCAAGGGTGAGGAAAAACGTATTACCCATAGAGAAGAGCGAGTAATTAGTGCTCCTGTCATTCAAAGTGCTTTGGGCAGTAATTTCCAAATCACCGGTTTAACAGACACTAAAGAGGCTAGTAATTTAGCGCTACTATTACGAGCAGGCGCACTACCTGCGGCTATTTATCCGATTGAAGAGCGAACTGTAGGACCATCACTGGGTAAAGAAAATATTCGCCGTGGTGTGGTTTCCCTTGAAGTGGGTATGGGCTTAATTTTAGTACTGATGTTAGTATACTACCGGTTTTTTGGTTTGGTTGCTGATATCGCCTTGCTGCTAAATTTGGTATTACTTGGCTCTTTGCTCTCGATTATTGGTGCCACGTTAACGCTCCCTGGAATTGCCGGTATAGTTTTAACTGTGGGGATGGCAGTTGACGCCAACGTACTGATTTATGAACGTATCCGAGAGGAGTTAAGACATGGTTTATCACCGCAGGCAGCTATTTATGCGGGATATGAACGTGCTTTTTCTACCATTCTTGATGCGAACGTAACCACTTTAATCGTGGCGATTATCCTCTTTGCAGTGGGTACAGGTCCGGTGCGTGGTTTTGCGGTTACGCTGTCCTTAGGGCTTCTGACCTCCATGCTAACTGGTATTACATATACTCGGGGTATTGTGAATTGGTATTACGGAAGTCGTAACGTCAAAAAATTATCTATAGGCATTTAATACGAGGCAAAGATGGAATTTTTTAATCCAGATTCAAAAATAGATTTTATGGGAGCTCGTCGTTGGACTGCGATGTTTTCCGTATTGATTTTTGTGGTTTCAATTGCAGCTCTAGCATTTCATGGTTTGAAGTGGGGCCTAGATTTTACTGGTGGTACTCAAATCGAAGTCTCCTATCCTAAGGCTGCTGATTTGCAATTAATCCGAGAAGAGCTCAATGGTATCGGTTTTAAAGAAGCGCAGGTGGTCAGTTACGGTACTTCAAAGGATGTGTTAATAAGCATCGCTCCTCGCGCTGATGTCGATCAAACACAGCTAGTCGAAAAAGTAATGTCTGTTTTACCCGGTGCTGTAAAACAACGAGTAGATTTCGTAGGGCCACAAGTGGGGCAGGAGTTGGCTACTAAAGGGGCGCTAGCTATCCTTGTATCTCTTTTAGCGACTATGATTTATATCGCCATGCGCTTCGAGTACCGATTGGCTGTTAGTTCTGCGGTTGCTTTGATTCACGACCCAGTGTTGATTTTAGGTATCTTTGCATTTTTTGGTATTGAGTTTGATCTAAAAGCCTTGGCCGGTTTGTTGGCAGTTATCGGCTATTCCTTGAATGATACTATTGTAGTATTTGACCGGGTAAGGGAAAACTTCATCAAAATTCGTAGGACAACACCCATTGAGATTATGAATGTCTCCATTAACCAAACCTTATCTAGAACGATTATGACCTCAGTTCTAACTTTGTTTGTGGTTGTGGCGCTTTTTGTTTATGGGGGTGAGACGATACACGGTTTTTCACTCGCATTGATCATTGGTATTGTCATCGGTACTTATTCATCGATTTATGTAGCTGGTGCTTTAGCAGTTGCTATGGGACTTGATAGGAAGGATTTCTTGCCGAGTCAGCGTAAAGAACTTGATGAACTTCCCTAAATAATAGTTTGTTGGGTTGTAACCCTAAGCCTGACGGCTATGGGTTACAATCCAACAGATAACTTACATCAATAACTGATCAATCTTCGCAGCACAAATAAAATCATTATGTGAAAGTCCATCTAAAGCATGCGTTAAGAAAGTTACGCGGCAGTAGTTATAACCTATCTCCAAATCGGGATGATGGTTTTCAGTATTCGCAATCCATGCGATCGCATTTACAAAAGCCATTGTTTCGTAAAAATCCTTAAAGGAATACGAGTTTTTAATCATGCGATGATCAGTACTCGTTTGCCAACCTTTAGCAAGTTGTGGCATCAAATTTTTAATTTGCTCGGGATTAAGTGCTGCCCCTATGCCTTCACAGGATTCGCAATGTTTGGAGCTTAAATCACTTGTCATATTAGTTCCTCAATCAAAATTACTTATTGGAATAAAACTCGGTTAATGCTGTTAGGATGCGAATATTTTGCTCATGCGTACCAACAGTTACCCGGATGTAATTATTCATTTTGTAGGGGTGTAAAGGTCGCACAATAATGCCATGTTCGAGGAGGAAATTATAGATGATAAGTCCGTCCTCTTTGCAGTCTATAGTAAGAAAATTACAGGCTGAAGGTAAATAGGTTAAGCCTATGTTATCCAGGCCTTGGCGCATCTGTTTTAAGCCTTGTTTGTTGATTTTTAAACTGAGCTGCATAAATTCATCGTCGTCTATGGCGGCTGCAGCTGCTGTAAGTGCAGCTTGGTTTACCGCAAAGGGTAATTGAACACGTTGCAGTAAACTGATGATATCCGGATGAGCAACTGCATAACCGAGTCGCATACCGGCAAGACCGTATATTTTTGAGAAGGTACGACTAATAACTAGGTTGGGATGCTCAGCTAACCAATCTAGACTGTTATAGGCTAATTGATCAGCCGCATACTCGTAATAAGCTTCGTCGAGAACCACAATGGTTGTTGCCGGAATATTTTCAATTAAACGTTTAATCTCGCTTTGGTCGATTAATAGGCCTGTGGGGTTATTGGGGTTGGCAATAAAAAGCAAACCTGTTTCAGGAGTGCATGCGTCAATGAGTGCATCGATATCCACTTCCCAATTTTGCTTTATAGGCACTTGACGTACGGGGATATGGAAAGCATGGGCTTGAATAGCATAGGTACTAAAGGCATAGTCATGCGTTAAAATATGTTTGCCGGTATGTAGGGCGAAACAATTCAACAGAATGCTAAATACATAATCTGAACCATTGCTGACAAACACTTGGGAAACATCAACTCCAAGTTTGGCAGCAAGTTTGGGCATTAGGTTATGGTTTATAGGTGAAGGGTAGGTGGCTAGCAAGTGCGGTGACATCGCTCTTATCGCAGAGAGGGCCATAGGGCTGCAACCTAGCGGATTTTCATTGCTGGCTAATTTGATGATATCCGTCAGGTTCTTTTCACGCGCAAGTTCTTCTATAGATTTACCGGGTTTGTAGGGTATTAGTGATTGTATCCCTTGGTGTGGTAATTGTTTGAAATCTATAGGCATTTTCGGCACCTTTTTATTAAATAATTTGCATCTTACCTAAGGTAGCTTCTTCTGTCATCAACCAATTTGAATTCTTTGCTATTGTCTAACCGCTGTTGCTTTTATATGACATGTTAAAAAATTGCAAAGAAAATCAAGGTAAAAGGAAACCCGGATTTCGCTGTCGCTGCATCCAGGCTACATGTAATAAACAAGACAAATCAAACGGCGTAGCCTGGATGCAGCGTTAGCGTAATCCGGGTACCGGAGCAAAAAATTGACACCGCAATTGGCTGTACTATAATTAGTCAGATATTTGTAATTTTGTAAGGTGATTCTAGAAGAACAATCAATAAATGAATCGCTTGATAGAGAGAGATGGTCGATGTGCGATGTCTGAATGTGGTAAATCCTGTCAGTAACTTGCTGTGACCATTCAGACTATAATACGCATAAGGATCTTATTAATGAACGTTCAATTTAAGTCTCTTTGTTCTAAATATCTAACCCTTTCTACCTGCTGTCTCACCCTAATGCTCTGTGGTCAAGCCCAAGCTGCTACTGTTGTCGCTGAGCCTACGCGCTGTGCAATTCCTCCGACAGGCCTTGTTGCTTGGTTGCCTGGTGATGAAAATGCTAAAGATATCATCGGTGATAATGATGGTGTATTTAACGGTACCTATGAGGCAAATGGAAAGGTCAGTAAAGCCTTTCAATTTTCTGGAGATGGCACTGATTTTGTTGTAGTACCGCAAAATGCCAGTTTGGAACCCCAGAATGTTACTGTCGATGCCTGGGTCAAAGCAGATGGAAATTTAGGAAATTTCAAATATATCTTGGCCAAAGGAGCCAATGGCTGTAATGGCGCTGCGTCTTACGCTCTCTATACAGGTGGTGCAAATAGCTTAAGTTTTTATGTATATGATGGCACTAATTTTGCCGTATCTCCAGCCATACCAGGTCACTTAATTTGGGATAATCAATGGCATTTTGTAGCAGGAACCTATGACGGCACCAGTGTGAGAATGTACCTAGATGGAAGTCCCATTGGTACTAACCCAACAAACCTAGTAATCAATTATGCGTTACCCATTAGATCGTTATCCATAGGCCAATATCAAGGCTGTGATGCCCAAAACTTTGGTTTTAAGGGGGCAATCGATGAGGTAGAGGTATTCTCTAGAGCGCTTACTGATAATGAACTAGCAGCAATCTATAATGCTGGCAAACTAGGCAAATGCAATATGGAGGTTAGTGTAAAGAAATTCTGTCATAACCGTTGCATTAACATGAAACACCGTGGACTTATTCCAGTGCGCATAGAGGGATCCGCGACCTTGGATGTGAAAAATATTGACAAGAAGTCTCTAGTCTTTAATGGCTTACCTGTCAAACTTGATCGTTTTAATAAACCCCAATGCCGCGTGATTAAGCACCGTCGTGATAAATATGCTGATTTATTATGCCGTTTTGTCAACAATCGTGCTGCATGGGTTGCTAACACAAGCAGCGTTACCATGACAGGGTTAATGTTGGATAAAACCCATCTTATTGGAAATGTTGAGGTCTGTGTAATGCCCACTGATGAAGATAATGATGAGCCAGATGCTGATAATGATCAGTAGCCTACTGCCCGTGTAGCCCTGCTAATAGGGCTACACTATTCTAGCAATTCTCAATTTGGGGTTGGAATTCAGTTCCGATCTCGATTTATAATCGTCTGGATTCCGCGGACCTTCGGCCGCGGAACGTAGGCGCGTTGCGCCTTCCCACCGTGCACACTCACCTACCTACCGTGTACACTCAGCTACCTACCGTGCACTCCCCTACCTACCGTGCTTTATGCACGGTATCCAGGGATCTTTGGTTGTGATCGAAACTGGACTCCAACTCCAAATTGAGAATTGCTGAAACCCTTGAATGCCCCTTGCATTTCATTCACCAATTCTTTACTCTCCCCCCGCAGTCCAAACTCAGGAAGAAAAATAATGATTCACGAAAAGGGATTTTCCCTCGTTGAAGTCTTAGTCGCGTTGATGCTAAGCACTTTAGCCATACTCATGCTTATAGAGCAACAATGCTGTGCACAAATTGTATTTAACCAAATACTTGTACGTACAGCCAACTCACAAGAACAAGCTAATCAATATGAATCTCAATTAGCTCTAAATTTAAAGCCTTCAGTATGAATAAAGTTCGTGGTTTTGGGCTAATTGAGGTATTAATCAGTGTTTTTATATCCAGCTTGATTATCACTTTGTTAAGTCAGATCTACCTACAAACGAAGCGTCACTATCTTAAAGCTCAAACTCAATTAGAAGAGCAATTTGATATACACTGGATCAGTGATTTGCTGAGTAATAGCATTAGGCGTGCAGGCTTCACCCCTTGTTTGCCTCTTGATTTGTTGCAGGTACGAGATAGCAGAGATGTCTTGCGAAAGGTTGTGGCATTACGAGTGGAAAACCATCCGCGACAATCGATTCAGGTTAATCGAATGAGTGAGGATTTTGTGCAAATCCATACAACTTCCAATTCCAACCGTCTAAGTGTGCAAGGCAGGGTACCTTTTACAAAACAAAATACGCTTATTATTGCTGATTGTGAGCACGCAGAGCTATTTGACATTGCTACCTTTGTACAAAATAAAACAAGCGCAACTATCACTTTAAAACACCCACTTCACTTTACCTATAACAAACCAACCTATCTGGGGGAATGGATAGCTGAAGAGTGGTTTATCACCACCAATACACAAGGAGACCCCAGTCTGCATTATAAATTGTCTAAGGCTGAGGAACTTAGTCCTTCACTATATTCCTTACAAACAACCCTGCACAAACAAGGTGAGAAAGTATTGGTGCAAGTCGAACTAGGCCTGTTACAGGGAAGTACTAAACAACTTAAGGTGTTTGTAAGAGGATGACAGTAATTAGAAAAAATAAAGGGTTTATTTTTTTTATAACCTTACTAGTTATCGCAGTCATCACGGTGTTAGTTTTAAGCTTTATGCAGCAATTGCTACTGTTTTATAAAACAATCAATTCAGTTGAATCACAGCATAGAAGTTTTTATCAATTGGAGCAAACAGCCAGGTTTTTAGCGCGAGCAAAAATTACTAATTTAGATAAACATTGTGTGCGTTTTACGGATAGGGCAAATGAGGTTGTGCAAGAGTTGCTTGCAGGTAAGGGTTGTAGTGTAACTAGAGGAAAGGATCATTTTCTGTATGTAGTGGAAGAGCTGGGTGATTTTCTCTGTTTAAGAAATACAGTGAATTCTGAAGAGCACGCCAGCCATCATCGTCGTGTCTCCCTTTTGTTAACATCGAAAGACTCCATACCTTCTATTTTACAGCTCAGATACCTTAGCCGGGCCGAGACTATTGAACCTTGTTTGGGGACCAAACATCTGGTGAAATTGGGCGTAAGTAGTTGGAGGTATCTCACTAACCCCTTGAGCATGCACTAGCAAGGTTGTATTGTTAGAGAGGAATAGTATAAAAAAGGGCCCTGGGATGAGAGTATTCAAAGGATTTGAATTTAATTATTGGCCGCAAGTTGCCGTGGTGGTCATTATGATAGCTGGCTTTGGCGCCTATCGTTATTTTGCCTATTACGATACCCGTTCTAATGACGCCTATGTCTCTGCAAATGTGGTGAATATGGCGGCTTTAGTCTCAGGACCGGTCACTAAACTCTATGTGCATGAAAATCAGGTTCTTAAAAAAGGGGATAAACTCATTGAGATCGACCCACTCCCATACCTCTATGCCGTTAAGCAAGCAGAGGCAAAATTAAATATCGCAAAAGTAAACTATGAAAATGAAAAACTAACGATAAGCAAAGCCCAGCAATTTCTGAAACAAAAGCAAATTATGCTAAGTTTGAGCCAAGATCATTACGGACGTTACCAGCAATTACAGGCCAAAGGTGACGAAGCGAAGATAATTTTAATCAATCTGTCGGATAAAATGAAAGAGCAGCAGGCTGATATTAATGTGGCCGAGCAAGAATTAAAAATCGCTCAAACCAATCTGGATGACAATGAGATTTTGGCGGCTCAAGCAGAGCTGAATCAAGCCAATTACTTACTCCATCATACAACCTTGATTGCACCTGAAGATGGCTACATAACCAATTTTAATTTACGTAAAGGTCAATATATTCAAGTAGGGCAGGGCTTATTCGCTTTTATCGAGACTAAGCAATGGTGGGTAGTAACTCGCTATCGCGAAACCGCTATTCGTTTAATTAAACCCGGGGATAAAGCCACCATCAAAATAGATATGTATCCGGGCAAAGTCTTTCATGGCCATGTTAATAGCATTGGGTGGGGGATTAACCGAGTACAAAGTGGTAACACTGCACCTTCAACGTTGGTTTATCTGGAAGCCACCGAAGATTGGATTCAGATAGCACAACGTTTTCCCGTTCGAATTTATATTGATGATGTGACGGAAGAGTTCCCCATGCGCATAGGGGCAAGTGCCACTACCATTACCTACCGGTGAAGAGGATGTGGCCGCAAACGATTGAAAATAGGGCTGCATTAAGAACGGCAATTGCAGCTTTAGCGGCTGTTTTAATTTCTTTCTCCCTGCATCTACAAACACCTTATTGGTCTGGTATGACTGTTGTAGTCGTTAGCAATTTATACACGGGAAGTATTATAGATAAAGCCATGATGCGCATAATAGGTACCATTGCTGGTGCATTTTTGGGTATTTATTTGGCGAGTTTAGTAGTTAATAGTTTTCTGCTTTATCTACTCACTTGTTTCTTAGTCGTCACGGTCAGTGTTTATTATTATAATTTAAGCACCTACGGTTATGCGTATTTACTCGGGGCTTTATGTACTTTTATTGTAGTGGCACAGTTAGCGATTGATCCACATAATGCTTTTTATGTGGCAATTTGGCGTCCTGTCGAAATAGGTATAGGGGTATTGGTTTCTGCGATCAGTGCTTATTGCATTTTTCCAAATCATTTGAAGGATAATATACGAGAGCAACTAGACTCTCTTTTCACTGATTTAATCACTGACTTTACTCTTTTAGAAACCACTTTGCAGCAGGATAATATCGATTTTACCCCAATAGAGGAGAAAAACTTAGCGCTTAAAAAAAAGGTTCGTAAGGCTGTCGAGCTCATTGGCGCCATGAATAGAGAGATAGGCATAACTCGTGCCCGCGTGGATGAGTTACGGGCCATCTTAGATACTTTTTATGCTTTATCACGTCAAATGCAGTATCTGGTGATAACTATGGCTCAAACTAAGGATAAACAGGCTTTACACACTTTGGATTTACAGCCCCTATTTCACGCGATACGCCATGACTTAATGGAGTTGCGTCTTACTTTTATAAATAGCTCAGGAGAGGGCATTCAATTACAAACCGAGCAAGCATTAACTGCTTTAGATAAAGATTTAGAAAGTGCGTCAAAACAACTTCCAGTAAACAGTGATTTTATGTACTCATTAATCCATTTTCTCCAACAAGTTGGTGGGCATTTAGTGACTATTCAATCATTGCTCGCGCATACACCTACAACCGTAGAACCCACTTATAAGGCGATCAGTAAAATCGAGCGTCTTCGTTCGGATCCTGATTTAATCAAACAATGTATCAAAGCGGGATTAGCAGTCATTTTAGCTTTGTCCTTTTGGTTAGTTAGTAATTGGCCGGGTGGACTTAATGGAATAATCAGCAGCCTTATCATTTCGATTCGTAAGAATCTTTTTGAGATGAAGAATACCAGTGTACATCGTTTGCTAGGTTGTACCTTAGGTGGGGGATTAGCTTTACTTTCCTTGTATCTATTTGAACTGAATCTATATGATTTTGTCTGTGTAATTTTCTTAGGAGTTTGGGTTTTTACTTATTTTATGTTTAAGTGGCCACGCTATGCCTACATTGGATTACAGGCGAATATTGCCTTGATTATTTCATTAGCCCAAGAAGGGGGACCACCAGTTCTCCTGGATCCGCCATTACAAAGATTAGGTGGTATTGTGATTGGTATTGTGGCGAGTTTTATCGTTGGCAATTTTTTATGGCGTTCGGATGCGTTAACAGTATTAAATCGCTATGTGAACAAGTTGCATCTGTATCTGACTTTTAATTTGAAACAAGTGCTTCTAGTTTCAGGCAAAACCAAATCATTGCATGATTTAGCCAATTTATTTTGGATTTCACGAGGGTTGATTGAGTCTTTGGCAGAGGAACGTTTAAAACCTAAAAAACAAGAGTGGTATGCTGCACTGAGTAAAAGGTTTGAATCGGTAGTCATTATTCAAGCCGCAATTAGTCATATCCTAGCAACTGTAGATCGCGAGAATGCGCATACGACTGCAAAAGCACTTGAATTGGATTTACCAGCTGAAGAGCAAAAATTAGTGGCATTGTACGAGCAAGGTGATGCTGAAGGGGGTAAAGCTTTTGGTCAGGAGTTAATGGCGTTTATGGGCGGCCAGAGTAGCTGCGGAATTGGTGATGCGAGTTTGCGTAATTTGTGGGCTTATTTGAATGCATTGAATCAATTGGCTTTGCGCTGTGGTCGTTGAAATGGGAGCTGAGCCGAATGGTACTTACTAAGGGGCTACGACGTACCGCGGCTTGACCGCGGTATCCAGGAAAATCTCATTTTTAACCAAAATTTAATGTGTCTCGACAGATTCCTGGATACCGCGGTCAAGCCGCGGTACGTTGGAAACCTTAAGTAATTGCAATTCGGGGCTGCCCACCAACTTGTTAGATAAGCTCAACTAGTGAGGTGCCTAATAGTGGCTCCTTATCATGCATTCCCCCCTTTTTTACAGGAAAACTGCTCTGCTCTACTGGCGAATAATTGGTATCGGCAATCGTTAAACATTGATTTATGAATAATGATTCTTTTGAGGGTTGAAAGTGAAAAAATCGGTAAAGGGCATTGGGTTGGAATACTTCAAAATTACGCTTTCCATTGACAGGTTCTACCCGCCAATCATTGATAATAAGAGCTAAATGCGCGTTAGTAGTGTGTTCATTTATCTCAACACTGACAATACGTTTTTTTAATTCGTTAACTCTATTGATTTTATGTTGTGCCCTAAGATCTGCCAAAACATCATTGAGTAAATTAAGGATAGTAATTTTTCTTTGCAAAATATCTTTTTTAGTTCTCGCAGGTTTTTCAAAGGCTTCCACTGCTAGACTGAGTTTTAGATTATCAGTACTTAGTGGGGCTAAAGCTTTGACAAAACGGTTAAGTACTATTGCATGATCACTTACACTGAAGCGATTAAAAGCATACTCCGTTTTTATCACCGCAGCCTGTTTTTTAAATTTCTTCAAGTTCTCCGGAAACAGGGCTTGTTTCATTTGAACGTAATCTGCTTTATCGGTGTCTTGATTCAGCACGAAGTCTAATTTTCGTTTTTCTGCACCTACTAGATCTCGGTTTATACGCAGATTATCAATCTGATTATGCAAGCTTTTTACTTCCTTGGCCCAATGTGTTTTGACGCTTAGGCTATTTAACAATAGCGGGGCCAACTCTGAATGTGTAAACCTTCCTTCACCATTATCGGTATAGAGTAAATTTAGGAGTTGAATTAGTACTTCTTGGAATTTCTCGTTAACCGTCTCAATTTCACTCAAAAAATAGTCGCGTTGCTTATTGGGAGAAATCTGTTCTTGTTCAAGATCGCCAGGCAATAGTCCTGTTTCAAAGTTGTTCGCACAGACTACGACCTCTGCCTGAAGGGAGCGGATCTTTTCTTGGAATTGATTAAACTCTGCTTTATCCTTTTCCCAGCGCAATTTTGCGCCTTCAAGTGTTAGTGTACTTATGATGGTTCTTTTGTACTCTAATTGCTCTTTGTACAATTTTTTCAAAGCGCGGTTTTTTTCAGTGTTTTCTTGCTCTTTTAAACCTTGCTTAATGGCGTCGATGAGGCCATTAGGAATTGTTTTGGTGGCTAAGGCACTAGTAATTTCGAAGGTATTTTCTTTGCTTTTTTTGAGAAATTGATTGATGGCATTCATGATAATGACATCAAATGGGTCAGAATGCATTCTAGGGTCCATTAGGCTGCGATTTTAGTCCTATTATGATAGATATATTGTGTTTTTTGTCAATTTGATTCTATGGTTAAGGCGAATATGGGTTGCATTTCCTTGCAAGACGTGTAAAAATTGACCTCTTATGAAAATTAAAACTACACTCATTTCCGTAAGCCTTGCCATAGCTTTAATTGCCATCAGTATAGCTGTATGGTGGGTTACTCCAGCCAAACTAACCTTTCGTGAAGTGGATTTTAAATATTTACCCGGTTGGGAGCAGGCACAGCTCACTAAATCATTAGTAACTTTCCAAACTTCCTGTAAGGCCTTTGTCAAACAAGATCCGGAGTTGGTGGTCGGTACCCAACACATTGATTTGCAAGCAAAAGATTGGCAGCCAGCTTGTCAGGCAGCCTTGCTATTGGATAAACCAGACGAAAAAACGGCACGACTATTTTTCCAGACTTGGTTTTCTCCAGTAGAATTTTATGACAATAAGCCTGTTCAAGGATTATTCACCGGTTATTTTATGCCTTTATTAAAAGGTAGTCTGACCAAAACAAAAAAATACCATGTCCCTTTATATGAATTACCTGACAATATTGTCAGCATTGATTTAGGTATGTTCTTCGCCGAGTTAAAAAACCGTAAAACGTATGGGCGATTGGTTGGTAATAAGATTTATCCCTTTTACACCCGTGCACAAATAAATAAGGGTGCGATTAAGGATCATGCTAAGGTTTTAGTATGGCTAGATAGTCCTATTGACCGCTTATTCCTCGAGATTCAAGGCTCAGGTATTGTTGAGTTCGAAGACGGTAAAAGAATGTATGTTGGGTATAATGGACAAAACGGTCAGCCTTACACACCTATAGCCGGTGTGTTAATTAAGAAAGGGGTGATGACTAAACATAATGCGTCTATGCAAGCTATTAAACGTTATCTTGAAGCGCATCCTAAGCAAATGGATACTGTAATTAATCAAAATAAATCCTTTGTATTCTTCCGTAAATTGAATTTAGATGCAGCCTTGGGTTCGCAAGGTGTGGCTTTAACGCCCGGGTACTCCTTAGCTATTGATCGGCAGTGGATTCCTATGGGTGCTCCCTTGTGGTTATGTACCACTCGTCCTGACAGTAAAAAGCCTGATGAAAATAAGCCCATGCAACGTTTAATGATTGCCCAGGACACGGGTGGTGCTATTAAAGGTAAGGTGCGCGGTGATGTATTTTGGGGTGGTGGTGAGAAAGCGACCTTAATTGCAGGTCATATGAAAAATGAAGGGCATTATTGGTTGTTATTGCCTAAACATGCAGTGCCTCGTTTGGAACGTGTTGCCTAAGCTCCCTCTTTTTGTCCGATGGAACCATGAATCCTATGTAGGGAACCAAAGTCCTCCAGGACATCCGAGCCGCGACCGTCAGGGAGCGGAGCAGTTGATTTACGCACCGGGTCGTAATTGGCATTAAGGGCTCCGCTCCCTGACGGTCGCGGCTCGGATGTCCGGGTGTTTGGTTCAGGTGGATCGGGAGTTAGTGAGAAATGCAGGTTGCAAATCAGACCTCCTACGTTCCGCGGCCGAAGGTCCGCGGAACGTAGTGGAGGCCATGAAACATAGGGTTATTGTTTAGCTGGCTCACTAACCGCAGAATCATTAATAACGGGTGCGGTATTGCCTTTCAAAGCTTCGGCTAAACTGACAAACTTATAGCCATTTTTCTTATATAACTCAATGATATCTTCTAAGCAGAGACTATTTAGCAGATTGGCGTGTATTAATAAAATCTGTTTTACGGGTTGTCCTTCTACTTTTTTGGCCTTTTGTTCTGCTTTTAAAGTTTGTTTCCAAATAAAGGCTAGGTAACGTTTTTTAAATTGGTTGATGCTTTTAGCTCTGTTGCGATAGGGGATGCGGTAAAATTGGGCATTGAATTCATAATCCTTACTGTCGATGGTCACTGGCGCGACAATGTATTGGTGTGCGGTCAAGAAATCTTGTACTTCTTTTTTCTTCTCGCCTTTGCCTTCAGCGAGATAGGGGTAACGAAAGTATTTAGGTTCGGTCATAACCGGAGCTAGTACTGTGTCTGCATGTTCGATATCTGCGATATATTTTTGTGCGCTAACGCCATTTAAACTGCGATGAGTGTAGGTGTGATTGCCAAGGGTTAAACCTTGATCGCGAAAGGCGCGGAGTAAATCCCATTCATTTTTAGCTACTGCGCCACCGATGGCAAAACCCGTGGCTGGAACTTGATTATCCACTAGAGTTTTTACTATTGCCATGAATCGGTCTTGGGTGCGTTTAAGATTTCCGGGTGTGTTGGTACCTGAACCTACGAAGGGTAGATCATCGATAGTTATGGCGATCTCATGCTCTTCGGCAAAGCAAGGCATATTGAAAATTGAACACAATAAAGCCACACCCAGCCAGCGTAATAACATGATTTTCCCCAAAGTTTAGGGCAACTTTTGCAAAGCTCGAAAGCTGTTTAAGAAGTCACTGCAACAGGAGTTTGCGATACTAGTTACCATTTTTTATTTTAGTGGTTCTTTTTAACTATAGTCGAGAAATTAAAATTGCACATTTATAGAAATAGAGTAAAGGTATCGAATTGGTAAAACTCGACCAAATAGTTTGTTTTGCACGCACAATACCTCTACGTTCCACGGCCGAAGGTCCGCGGAATCCAGGGATCTTTGATTGAGATCGGAGCTGGATTCCGCGGACCTTCGGCCGCGGAACGTGGGGGCGGGTGAAAAAACTCTGTTTTTCCACCATAAAATCAGTAGAATGAATGCCGTTACAGAATTAATAATGGATTTAACAGATAACAAGGAGTTATGATGCCAGAAGAAAATCCCGTAGAAATAAAACCTGAAGTCCCTGCCACAGATAAACCTAAAATCGGTCAAGATGTGTATGACGATGCGCGAAAATTCAATCTTCGAATTGCACTTGCTGGCACCTCAGCGTCCCTAGCTCTTAATCTGGCTACCAAATCGAATTTAGTCACTGCGGTCGGCGGTATAGTTTTAGGCGGTTTTGGTTTTTTTGGTAACCGAAACTATCGCAACAAGGGTGATGATTCAACCTATGCTTACATGGGTGAACTATTGGGCGCCACTCAACTTGTAGCGAGTTTTGGCCTGCTAGCTGCAGAAGGGTTGATTACCCAATCGAACGATTCCAGTGAATACTTGGCAAGTTTTAAAATGATTGCAACGGTTTGTGGACTGATGATTGGCACCTCAACTATGGTTAATGCCTTTTTGTACAGTGATGGCATCCCAAAAAATGCTCCTGCTGCCCCCAAGATGAAACCCGAATAGGTTATTATTTACGTATTGCAGCTCTGGCAAGGAACGTGTTATTTTAAAAATCCTCTTAAGTACTCTGATATTAAATGGATTTAAAATGACATCTTCCTTCCCACGCCATGCTCTACATGCCTTTTTTTTCACCGCATTGATTTATCTAGCAGTAGTGTCTTTTATTAGTTATCCATTAACCACTTTCTTAAAACCCATCGCTATTCTCTGCTTAATCATTGGTGTTTGGCAAAGTAATATCGTGCAATGGGCAAAAATGACCTTAATGGTGGGGCTTAGTTTTTCTCTCATAGGGGATATCATTCTCACGATTCCTATGGCACATCAAATAGAGTTGGGTATTGTTTGCTTTTTATTAACCCACTGCTGTTATATTGCTTTATTTTTGAAACGCTATACCTACAATCTAAATACAGTCTTGTCTTTCCTCCCAGTCATTGTCTATGCTGCACTAATTTTCAAGGTAATTTATCCGCATGCTGGGGCAATGCTAATTCCTGTTTGTATTTATTTTGGCATTCTTTTAACCATGGTGTTTACGGCGTTTCAAGTTAACATGCAGAAAATGATTACCGCCGCGGGTGCTCTATGTTTTCTGGCCTCTGATACCCTACTTGCAATGAACCTTTTTGTATTACAAGCGAATGATTTAACTTTACCAGTTATGATTACCTACTATGCTGCACAAGTGATGATAACTCTAGGAGTGGTTGGTCTATACCAATCTGAACAAGGATAGTTATTGGGTGGATTTCATGTCTAATGTAATAAACCTCAGCAAATTAAAACCCGAGCAAACCCCGCAAATAGTGCAGTTTTTTAAGGGACAAGAAGCGAGTGGGGTTAAGTTTTGGAAGAAAAATAAAGCTTATAATTTTAATAATGGCGAAGAGTTCAAGTTTAAATACGATGTCTTCCAACGCGGTAGAAAAGAGGACCATCAGGGAGTTCGTTATGAAGTCATCAGTAATAAACCACAGCTGGGTGACGGTGGGTTTGGAGTTGTAAAAAGGATAAAAGGTACACTTAATTTAGAACAAGAAAAGATATTTCTCAAAAAAGCTGGCAAAGATGGTTCCAGACGAGCCGTAAAGATTCAAAGACACTCCTTTGACAATACTCTTGATCACCTGCAACATGAATATAAAATCTCGACTATCGCTAAACATCTCCACTATAAACCACCGACTTTGATTAAAACCACTCACTTAACAAGCTATAGCACTATGCGAAAGCTTCCTGGTCGTGAGTTATTCGATATCATTAATGATGACTATGATAAGAAAAACACGTTGACTGTTAAAGATAGAGTTGACTTGACCATGGCTTTATTACTAGCTTTAAAAACCCAGGTTACGGATTTAGGTCTAGTGCATCGAGATCTTAAACCTGAAAATATCCTAGTCCAACTAGGTAAGCCTCTGCTAGTGAACATATTGGACTATAGTTTTGGTTTTGTACAAGGTGAAAATGATGGAGAAATGAAGGGGACGCCAGATTATTTATCCCCTGAGATAGTCTTGGAACCTGATGCAGTCGGAGTAAGGTCAGATGTGTATTCTATGGCGCGTTGTATTTGTACCCTCTGGGGGATAGGTTTCGCCAGCTACGATGAGAAGAATAACCATATTTATCTCAGTCCTGAAGATATTTTAAAGGATTTATTTCATTACACAAAAGGAATTGCGAAAGCGGATAAACAGATTGTTCGTAAAACACTTGAGGGAATGTTGTGTAGGGATTGGCAGCGTCGTTTTTCAATTGATGAGGCGATTGCTTGTTTTAGTCCTTTGGTTTCTAAATACCAGTACGATGAAAAATCACCTAGATCCAAAGCTAGTTTTTTTGCGGTTAAAAAAGGTCCTTTACCAGAGTATAATACGGATAATTCCTGCTTTTCAGCAGCGAGAATTGCTCAGGTTAAACAATTAATCAAACAATTACATGGAGAGATTAATAGTATTTGGCCGTATCCGAATAAACACCGAAAAGCACTGAAAGCAGCTGGATTAGCGCAGTTGTTGGAGTATTCCACGCAATCTAGAGACATTTCAGCCATCATAAATAGGATTGAATACGAGTATCCGGCCATGCGCTTGGGCAAAGTAAGCGCTCGTACTGCGGATTTATTGGATGAGTTGAAGAGTGAGGGGCTTGGGGTGATTAATGAAGTATAACTCTTACGCCTGCGTTCCGCGGTAGGTCGTAGGGGGGAAGGATGCAGGACCATCTTAAAGGGTCTATAATTAATCCATACTGTACTCTTGAGGGTCTATCATGAAACGAATGGGATTTCTCCTGCTTGCACTGTTCACCTTTGCATTTTACAACCCAGCTATTGCCAACAGCGATGAATCTGGGTCAGAAGAGCAGAGCGGGTACGAAAACGTCAATACTGATCAAAGTGAGGTAACCCCTTGTGTTGACGATGGTACAGGCAACTGCGATATGCCAGTAATTACCGGAAAAGACACTGAAACAGCGACTGATAATGCTGTAAATGACCCTGATACTGATAGCGTTACAGGTACAGACAATGATGAAGACACTTATAAAGGAAATGTAATAACCGATCCAGGCGCGACCAGTAATCCAGGTGACGAGGCTAACCCTGATACAGGCAGCAATTCCGGCGTTGAAAACACAAATCCTGATAATGGGGCTACTGACGACTCCAGCGCTATCACAGACAACAGTGGCGTTCCTAATAGTGAAGAAGACAATGACGAAAAACAAGCACATACACCAGGGCGTTGATTCAGTGCTAATCCAAGATCTCTATTTCAAAGGCATTTAGTAAATTCATTGCATCCGGCAGGCTAAACTTAGCCTTCCGGATGTCATTCTCAAGCGGGTTAATCGAATAACCAATGGCCTCTTTAAAATCGGTAGATATCAATTTAGTATGCAGAAACAAGCTGCCTTGAAAGTCAGTCAGAGTAAATACTGCTTTTGATAGATCACAACCTCTAAAATCAACATCATGTGCCTTACAATCCTCAATAACGAGCTCTCGCAAGGGCAATTCGTAAAAACTCGAATGACTAAGGTTGGATTTATAAAATTTAAGTGGACTGGCTAGATGAATCAATGGCCATTTAACCTGAGTCCAATTAATCCCAATTAATTTAGATTCAGTGAAGGTCGCCTCATTAAATGAGGTATATCTAAACTGGGCTGAACTCAGGTTACAAAAATTAAACTCGCAATCAATAAACTTACAGTTTTTAAAAAGGGTCTCAACGAAACTTGATTTAGTAAAAGTACACTGTTCAAATACCTTGTTTTCTAACTGTTGGCTGTCAAGTTCGAGCTCGATAAATTGTATATCATAGAATTCATCTTCAATAAAAAGCTCGGTTTTGTTCTTAAGCTTCATTCATAGCCTTTAACTTGCTCAATCCTTTATTGAAGGAATCACCCACCATTTTTTCACAGTTAAACAGGACAAAAAACATGCGGGCGATAAAGTTATTGCTTCCAGAGACTGACCAGGTGACTAGAGTACCTTCTCCTACTGGAGTTAAAGTCATTTCCGCCAATTGCTCCATACCACGAGGGCGGGTGTAGCTTAATTGGGTTTTTACTAACTGATTAGGTATACTTTCAACGACAAGCGCACTACCCGAGCCCATTTTTCCGGGGCTATCCCAGCTGGATTTGGATCCTACACCTTCTTCAGGACCAGAGTAAGTCATTATTACTTGGGGATCTGATTCCATCCAAGGCATCCATTCATTGGCTTTTTTAGAGTTATTTAGATAAGGAAATAGCTTTTCGGGGGGGGCATTGATAGTAATTTCTCTTGAGATGCTTGTGTCTTCAGGTTGCACTGCTACACAGACTATAAAAGCAGCGAGGGCAACTACAAGTATCATAGCAATAGCGAATAGCATAGGTGGCTCCGATTTATTTATTACTATTGTAAATCAGATTTGCTGCAGAGCACAATGCTACACCTTCAACGATTGATTATTACTGGCGACATCACAAAGGGCTCATAATCGTCGTCTTCTAATAAGCCATCAGAGACGTAATCGTAGTTCATTCCATGACTGTACACTCTTTCCGGACCATAATCGTTAATATAATTATTGTATTGGTTATCAATCACTTGCGGAGGGGCGTAGAGAGCGGAATCAGTAGAGGTGTTAAGGCTTGCATCACGAGCACAACCAGTTAAGAGGGTAGGTAATAAGCCTACAATTGCTATCCATTTACCAATATTTTTCATACGTTACACCTTTTAAATCAGACATCAGTGTTAAGTATAGTATAAAAAATGGACAATAATATTCCTGCAGAGGCTAAATGCGAGCTTAATTTGCAGGGTCTTCAGCTGGAACCAAGGCTAATTTTTTGAGTAATTTTCCGGTTGTTTATGATATTGGAAGCACAAACAGCCTCAAGATGGTTCTGCACATGTTGCTGAACCTGGTGGGGCACGAGCCCACGTTCACGCTCCCCAATTGCATGTATTACTCTTAACATAGTGGGTTACATCCTGTTTTCACGGTTGTTTTTTATAGCTACAATTGAGTTCGTCGTGGACAAATGCTTCGTTCTTATCACTAGTAGTAATGTAATCGCCTTTAATAGTTAAAGTATCATTAGTGAGCTGCATCGCTACTTTACTGAAAAAAGCAAAGCTCTCGCTAACATCATTCCTAAATAGCGAGGTGTTTAGAAAAATTAGAGTGTTGCTATTAACTACTGATACCGACGTTATGCCATGTTCTGAAGAATCAATTGCTGTAGATCCGCCATCCTTTATGCTACCAATTGTATAGTCTTCCTTCATATACCCATAAGATATAGTGAATTTATCGTCCTTGTGAATGATGGTAAAAGTTTCTGATGGATGATTCATGCATTCGCCAACCCAAGTTCCGGAGAAGTTAGCTGGGGTGGAGTGTTGCTTGGCAAATGGGGTTGGATGAATTAAGTGGTCCGGTGATTTGGGAGACCAGGGAAGGGCGCAGGCGGTATTAACCAGCGTGATGTAGAGAATACTCGAGATCAGGTGATTTTTTTTCATGCAGATGCCTCCAAAGTCATTTTTGGCGCGATTCTACGTGGATTTAAATCGATAAGCTAGCTGCGGTAAGAATACCAACGATCTATCCATTACAACCGAACAATCCGAGCCGCGACCGTCAGGGAGCGGAGCAGTTGGCTTATGCACGAGGTAGTGATTGGGATTAAGTGCTCCGCTCCCTGACGGTCGCGGCTCGGTTGTACGGGTGTGGGGGTTGGTTCGAATCGTTCCGGTGATTCGTTGTGCACGGTGCAAAACCGAGACGTTTGTTTGAAAGTTAAATCTCTATTTGATCCAGCAATTCAATTTGCTCATTTAGATTGGACATTAGAGTTTGCCAATACACTGGCGTGTTAAACCAGGGGAAGCTCATAGGGAATGCTGGATCAGTCCAGCGCTTTGCGAGCCAACCGGCATAATGGATCATGCGTAGGGTGCGAAAAACTTCGATTAGATGGCGTTCGCGGTGGTCAAAATCATGAAACTCGTAATACCCCTTTAAAATCTTGTCGAGTTGCTCCTCCATTTGTTTCGCGTCACCTGAGAGTAACATCCAAATATCTTGGATGGCAGGTCCCATGAGGCAATCGTCTAAATCGACAATATGAGGGCCGGATTCACTCCACAAAACGTTGCCAGCATGGCAATCGCCGTGCAGGCGTATTTGCTGCACAGGTCCGATGTCTTGAAAAATTTGTTTAACTTTTGCAAGGGCTCTTTCTACCGTGGTTGTAAAATTAGGTTTCAAATAATCTGGGATAAAATCTTGGGTGAGCAGATAATCGTAGGGATCTTGGCCGTAAGTTTGCGTATTGATTTGGATGCGATGTTTAAATGACTTGCAAGCGCTGACTCGATGCAAACGTCCAAGAAAACGGCCCATCCATTCTAGTTGATCGCTATTATCCAACTCGAGTGCATGACCTCCTCGTCGAGGGAAAAGAGCGAATCTGAAATCACCGTGTTGGTGTAAACTTTGATCATTGATGAGAAGAGGGGCGACAAGAGGTATTTCTAGTTGCTGTAATTCTAGTGCAAATTGATGCTCTTCTAAAATAGCTGCTGAACTCCAACGATGGGGTCTATAAAATTTGGCAATAAGTGGTTGTGCTTCATCAATGCCGATTTGGTAGACTCGGTTTTCATAGCTATTGAGTGCGAGTAAACTGCCGTTGCAGCGAAATCCTATGCTTTCAATGGCTTCCAAAATGTAAGTGGGATCAAGTTGGTTAAACGGTGTTTGATTTTCAGGGTTCAACAGTAAATCCTTGTTGGTATTGTAGAATGGCCATTATACAGGTTTTGCAGGGGAAGCGGGATGTATTGGCGTAGAGAGTCGCAGCTATGCTTAGTCTACGCCTTGTGGATCAACAACTAAAGTTCACCTGTTCAGTCAGTTCATCACCGGCGCTTTCAAACAGATCTTTGTCTGGATCAGCCATATCAGCGGAAGCAGTGCTAGGACGGGTTGGTCTAACAGGAGCTGTCGGTAGTTGTCCTAGCTGTGTTAAACAAAATCCGGTAGAGCTAACCGAGTTCGCAACTGCACTATTAAAGGATTTTTTCAGCAAGGTTTTAAATCCATCAGGCACTACAAAATGACTCACTCTATAGTTTCCTTGAGATCTCTTTAATTTGGCCTCATCTATAAAACCTTCTGTAAAAAGGTCGACAAAAATTTGCGTAGAGAGCTCGGGGTTTTCCACACCGATAGAATGCTTACTATCAAACTCAATAAGCGCGCTATTTTGCGGTAAAGCCGCTTGAAGCGGCACAGCATTTTGTCTCGAATTGGCGATATAATCACGGTTTGCCCCGATGCAACAGAGAGGGACTCGTGCGTATAATGCTTTGTTTTGAGCTACCAAATCATCTAATTTCAGGCTGTCATTATTAAACATAAAAAAATGATTCATGACTGTATGGTTAAACTCCATAGCCGAATCCATATATTGCAGGTATTTATGCGATGACCATTTAGCCGCCCAGCTAACTAGGGAGGGGATAAACACAGGGAAATACTGCAGCAAACGGCCAAAAAAACCATTCAACATCACTTCATTTTTGTCAGCATACAAAGGACCCAAAGCAATAACGATGCTCTTAACAAAGTCCTCATGATTTAAGAGAGTACCGCTGAGGATTTTCTGCACGCCCATTTTCATATCTGCATACTTGGGGTGACTGCCATAATTGACATCAATAAAGGTACTTGCATTGTTATTTTCATTCAGTTTATTAGGAGTGACCACTGAGACTATGAGTTTCAATTGAATAGGTGAAGAAGGTTCCAGCCATTCAGGTCTATTCATTGGGAGATTAACGGCAATCATCCCTCCGAAAGAAACTCCGGTAGTAATGAGTTGCATACTTTCCAGACCGAGCTCTTCTTTAACCTCTTCAACTACCTTTGCGGCAATCTCTGTAAAATTATCGAAGGTGTATTCGTTTTTTGGATCAACGGCTTTGTCGCTAGTTCCGCAACTCAAGGGATCGTAGAGAATGAAATGAGGGGGTTTAGTTCCAGATGCAGCCATTGAGGTCAGCATTCGATCGACCATCGCATCCAATGCGCGCGAAGATAGGCCAGGGCCGCCAGGGATTAACAACACAAAAGCTTGGTTATCGGTTTCAGAGCCGTATTCGCCAGTAACCTTACAGTGAATATTACGGCCATTAATGTTGAACAATTTATCAAACAGGTAATTGGGCATGAAAATCCTTTTATAAATATTGCAAATAGGTAACTTGGTGCAAGGCAGTATAATGGAGATAATTTAAATGAAATTCAATGGATTTTTTAGGTGCTTGGATGCGTAGGTTGTCGCGACCCAACATGATCTCGATGATGGATGAGGATTTTTGCTGGGCCAGATTTGGATACGACTTGCCGCGGCCGAAGGTCCGCGGCATCCAGGAGATGGTGTGATTATATTTTAAGGTTTTGTTCTTCGGATGGATCATTGCTGGTTTGGATTGGTTTTGTATTAAAAATGCCAAATTGAGCTAGCTCGTTGCCTTTCTGCTGGGAATTTGGAAAATAGGCCTGTAACACTGACTTAGGTAATCTAGCATTGAGAACGGCTTCCTGTTGTTCTGCGGGTAATTTTTTCACTTCTTTAGCAATGGCAATGATTAACCATAATGGATCCCTATAAAAAAAGGTGAATTGACAAAGGGAATCGTAATCTGTGGGGGTATCATTTTCTAACCACGACGGTTGCGCATTTTCAGAGCCCCTGTACAACTCCTCATTACATTCCACCAGTTCACTATTGGCAGGGAGGCATATTCTATTGCGTTTTGCTTCTACCCAGTCAGGGATGATGTTATAGGTTAACCACAATTGTAATAGTTGATGATAATTTTCATTATAAGCAGGGGGAGTGCTTGAGCGGCCTGTATATTTTACTTCGCTCATGTAGAAATAGACATATTGTGGCAATACTACTGTAAAAGGTTGCTTATACATGGTTGCTTGTAAATCTGGGCGAAAACTGCGGGCTAAGTCTCTAATCTCTTTTTTCCCGAAATAAACAGTGAAAGCATATAGTGAATTGCGCATTTCTGCATTTAACTCAGTTTCCAAATTATCGAGTCGGTAGTAGCCATTTGTTAAATCGGTGAGTGTTAAAGGTGAAGTAGTTGGAAGCTTTTCATCGGATGGAGTGGCGATCTTCAACTCGCGAGTTCTTAGAAGCGAATTTCCTAAGAATAAAATCCCAGCTGCAAACAAAAATAGCTTGGTTGTAAATGAGGGTTTATATGAACGAGCGTTGGTTGTTCCTGGCATTGGTAATTTCCTTGTAAAAATGAGTCGAGCGGATTATACAAGGAAGTAGATGTTTGGCAATAACAGGAGCAGGGTGGTAATAAATTATAAGGGAGCCGTAGGTTGGGTTATAACCCAACATGATCTTGATGGTCGAAGAAGATCGTTGTTGGGTTATAACCCAACCTACGTAAAGTGTAATCCCTTTTTTTTAAATTGTGATTCTTTGATTTGCGTTTTCTGCTGGTTCTGCTTGATAAGCTCTTCCCGTGAACCAACCAAATCGGTTTCTTGAGCTCGCCTCTTTATGCACTGCTGCACTGAGGATTTTTTCTAATTCCTCGTGCCCAAAATCTTTGGCCATCAATACATGTTTAGGGCTAATTTTTACTCCGTGTTCGATGAATTTTTGAATAAACTCGATACGGTTATGCTCAATTAGCGTGTTTAAAAAAGACTTTAAGGGGGGTTTTTCTTGCGGTCTGTAAGTAAACAGGAGATCCAGCGCTGCGATATCGTTGTGAGAAAGAACCGCAATAAAAGCTTTATTCCAATCACTTAATCGCGCACCTCTTTGCATTAAACGATTAATCACCGCTAAATTTTTTGACGTAGAGAACGCTAAATTAAGGGCCGAATCTTGATCAGTCCAATAACCATTGAATTCATGTGGTGCTCTCAGTTGAGTATTAATGCAGGCGCCTTTATCCAGCAAACTATCTATGATGGCAACAGAGGCTTTTTTTGCTGCAATCTGCAGTGGTGTTCTACCTATGTTGTAGTCATCTGGCACATTATCCGAATCCCTACGGGGTAATTTATCACAGGCAATTTGATTCACATTCGCATTGTGATCAATCAAATATTGTGCTGCGCCATTGCTGCCAGTGGCTAATGCATGATGTAAGGGTGTGCTAGTGCTACAATGTGTTGAAAATACACCACAACAACTTGATTCGGTAAAGGATGCTGCGTAATTGATAGGTGCGCCGTATTTCATTAGTAAGGCTAATGCCTCAGAGTCATTATTGCCAGCCGCAATATGCATTGCCGAATAGGGATGCAGTTCATTCGAGGCTCCCCAGGTAACTAATTCTTCGGTTGCTGGATAGCATTGCTGCTCATAAGCAAAGCCATAGGGTGATAATTGAAAGACATCAGCGCGGTGCTCCAATAGTAGCTCCATCACCTCATGATGTTTACCTTGAGTAGCTGCGCAAAGTGGGGAGATAATGGTTGGATCTATATTTTTATGGTTGATCCGAACATGGATTGCATCGGTTTTATTCTCTTGAATTAACTCATACAAAACCGATTTGCAATTAACATTAGCATTCGCCTTTATGAGGCTCCTCACACAATCCAAACGTCCGTAAAGAGCTGCGAGATAGAGTGCACTAGCTCCTGATCCCAATTGCCGATTAACTTGCGGAGCTGGACCTATCAATTGGGCCAGTTTATCAGCCCAACCAAAGCTTGCTGCAGCGAATAATTGTTGCTCTGCTGGGATCTTTTTATAAGCTGCCTGCCAGATTTTTTCATTGTTAGTTTTTACCAATAAATCGAGTAAGTTTGTAGAGTAGGGGCGGGTGTAATTTAGATCTACTGAGGTTACTTTACTAAGGGATTTAAGAATTCTTCCTTCATCTTTGATGTATTCCAAGATGAAATAAAAATCTTGTAATTGTTTCTCAGGGCTTTGCGCTTGGTGTTTTTTCCTAGTCTGTTCTCTCATCAATAACTCCTTTTGATGCTTACGTTAATCAGCCAAATCCAAGTGGTATTTAGCTGAAGCGTTTAAGTCCTCCATGGACATTAATTCAGAGTTGAATTGGATATAATTTACCCTAGTACTTTGCGAACAGCAAACAGGACTTACTAACCAACGCCACTACGTTCCGCGGATAATGATAGTCAATACCTTGCCGGGGTGGGTTTTACGCTTGAGGGGTAGGTGGAAGGGGAACATCATCATAGGATTCTTTATTTTCTTCACCTTCTTTGTCTTGAGTTAACTCACTCAAGGATGTTTTCATTTCTTTGAATTTGGAAATGTTGCTTTCGCGCTTGGCTTCTTGCAAATAACTTTTGAAATCAGCAGTAGGTAAAGGTGGTAGGGGATCAGTGATGGTATCAACCGGTAAATCACTGCTTTCTGCAACCTGTTCCAATGCTGCTGTCACTTCACTTTCTACTGCTGGTTGCTCTACAATAAGCTCTAAAGGTTCGAACTGCTCTGCTAAGGTCGGAGCCAAATCAGATACTTGTGACGCTTCGAAATAATGGGAGTCAGGTCCTTGTTGTTCATAGTGAGTAATCTGTATTGATGTTGGCGGCATAAGAAATTCTTGTTCATGTGGTAAGTTGGCGATGGGAGCTATATAAATTCCTCGCAAATTAGTAAACTTAAAGTGGACTGGTTTTGCCTGAAAGGTAGGTACAAAGGCAGCACTTGCACTGACAAAACCATCTAACTTCACGACCCCTCCTGTTGCCGCTGCCGTAACACGCTTCCTATGCTCTTCATCGGTACCAAAACTGGCGTGCCTGTAAGCCGCGTCAAGTGTAACTTTAGGTGCTTTACGCAAACCACTTGCGCACATCACCGAATGCACAAGAGCAGACTGGATTTCATCTGGGGGTGTGAATTGGACATCAAGTTTCTGTTTTTCATTCCTCATCAGTCCATTCATATCGCTGAAAAAATTACCGGTATAGATATTAATGGCCTGCATTTCTGAAAATGACATGGGAGGATCTGGTCGTTGAGATTTATCGGGATATAACATATCAATATACTCGGATTCTTCGCTTGGATCGAGACTACTTTGTTGGGAGCTGCCATTCTTCATAAACAATTGATAAGCTGCCATATCCTGGGTATTTAATTCTATGTGCTGCCAGTTGGCGTTAGTTCTAATATCCGTCCAGTTATAGCGTGTCCCGTCTGTAAACTGGAAATAGTGCACATCATCAACAGTCTCTACTTTAAACGTAACACCTGCCATCATTTTTCGTGCCAGTTCCTCGAGCTGTAAAGTTGCCTCTGATCGATTAAGAGGACCCTTAACCAAAAGTTCATCACCGTTGTTCATTGCCTTCTCAAAACGGGCTAGATCTTCCCATTCCCCCTGACTGGCCAATACATCAGCTACATTTTCCTTAGTGAGTAATTCAGATTGTTCAAACCAAAATTTTTGTATTGCTAACTTAAATGGTTCCCAATTTTTATCCTGTATTGCCTGAGCATAAGCATCTTGGGCAAGAATATTGGTATTTTCTATTTCTTCCGGTGTAGGCATTTCCTTGGAGAAGGCATTCAACACCTCTTGTATTTCAATGCGATTTGCCCTTCCTAAACTGTTTATACATTCTAAAGATGCGTATTGAAGGACTGAGGGTTGTTTCAGGTAGGCAGCGTGAACAATTTCCTTATTGTTGGGATAATGTTTCACGGCTACTTCTGGATTTATTTTGCCTGCCTTGATATTTAATATTACGTCTTCTTCTGTATTAAATGATGTGAGCTGTGGTGTATCTTCAGCTGTAGAAGCTTGAATAGGTGCTTCTATAGGTGCTTCTGGTGTTTCTGTATTGGCTTCGTTGGGAGCAATAGTACCCTTTTGGAGTTTATCTAGAGCAGCCGCCAGATTTGATCTCAGTGGGTTAGTAAATACCCTAGAAAAAAAACCTAAAATCCCGCGGCGAGGCGTAGAGGATAGTTCTGTTTCCATTTCATTAAGAATGTTTAATTGCTTTTCAATGAGTTCTAACTTTCTGTACTGGATTATATTGTTAATTGGGCCTTGTAAATCGCTTTTTTGCGATTCAAGTTTTTCCTTAAGAATTTGCAAGTCAGATTTATTCGTAAAAATACGTTGTAAGAAATTTTTTGGTTTGTAGGTTGATATTAAGCTTGTTAGGGCTTGAGCATCTGAGGGTGTAAGTGATGCTTTACTGGAATCGTCTGGGATTTCTAGAGGGATTAACTCTTCAGTCACATTAGATACGGGAGATACTGTTGATGCTTCAAAATAATGTTTGCCGCCTGGGTTTTGCTCATGGCGAGTAATTTTTATTGGGGTCGGCGGCATTAGAAATTCTTGTTCATCTGGCAATTGAGAAATGGGAGCTATATACATTCCTCGCAAATTATTAAACGTAAATTTTATTGGTTTGTTATTGAAAGCACCCACAAGCTCAACACCGGTACTGACAAAACCGTCTAATTGCACAACTCCACCGGTTACTGCAGCTTTTATCCTATTGGCTTGCTCCACATCACTGCCATAGCTTGCGTAACGATAAGCGGTTTCTAGCGTGACACTTGGCGATTTTCTTAAGCCACTGGCGCACATGACTGAATGTACAAGTGCAGCACGTGTCTTATTTGGTGGTTCAACCTGGACATCAAACTTAGTTTTTTCATCCCGCATTAGTCCATTCATTGATCCATAAAACCCACCTGTATAGATATTTATGGCTTGCATTTCTGAAAAAGACATCGGAGGATCTGGTTGAGGCTGACCGTCGGGATACAATTGATCCAAATACTCTTGGTATGAAGAACTACTAAGACTACAATATTGAGTGTTTTTTTCAGTCATAAATAATTGATAGGCCGTCATATCTGCATCATTCAACTCAATATGTTGCCAGTTGGCGTTAGTTCTGATATCAGTCCAGTTATACCGGGTTCCGTCTTTAAACTCGAAATAGTCCATACCATCAATAGTATTCACTTCGAAGGGAATGTCCCCCAACATTTTTCGCGCAAGATCTTCTAACTGCACTGTTGCAGCTGATTTATTGAGAGGGCCTGCAACAAGTTCTTGGCCTTGAGGATTTATGTGTTTTTCCCAATTTTTCAGTTTTTCCCATTCGCCGTTTTTAGTTAATTGAATAGAAATGGCTTCATAAGTAGCCGATTTAGGTATTTCAAACCAAAATTTCTGGCAGATTTTCCCTAGTTGACCCCAGTTATTTTCTTTTAAAGCAAGGTCAAATTCAGCACGGGTGTTTTCTAATTCACTCACAGTAGGCCTCTTTCCGGCCGAGAAGGCATTCAACACATCTTGTATTTGAATGCGATTTTCCCTCCCTAAGCTATTTATAACTTCACGAGACACCTTGGTGATAACTGCAGGTTGAATCAGATAGGCTGCGTGAATAATTTCTTTATTTTCAGGGTAAAGTTCCACAGCCTTTTGAGGCTCTAAATTACCTCGCATAATTAGGGCTATAATTTCCTCTTGCGTAGTTAGCGTACTACTCATCGGCTGGGGGCTCTGTGCCTCTAGTGGATCGGATGATGCTATATTGCTAGGAGAGACACTGGGATTTGTATCAGGCATGTTTGCACCAAACATATGCTATATGTTTAAATATAGTATTATATGGTTATTTATTCAATGTTGGCAGATTATTGATATCTTCGGCATTTTCTATAGTTAATGACTCTTCCTGACGCAGTTGAGCCACTTGATCTTTAAATTGTTTTTGAGTAGCTGTAGGGGGTGAATTGTCTGTATTCTTCGCATGATTTTTTTCAGTGACTTCCAGCACATGATCAACCGAAAGATAGTGTTCAGGGGTTTTAAAGCCTCGTTTTTCCTGAGCTACCTCAAGTTGATTAAGGAACTCTTGATCCCCCGGCCTAATTTGTTTGTAGGAATCAGGCCCTGGAGTATAGGGTAAACCAAAGGTTTTACAGGATGTTTGTATTTCATGCGCTGTATGGTCTTTAGCATCAACCATCCATCCCATACAAGCGACCATACCATCCCTTAATTTACTCTCATTATCCTCTCCATCGAAGAGTCCAATCATATGCCCTAGAGTTAACATAGTATCCGTAGTGCCAGAAATTCCTGTCAGGACAGGATCTGCAGTCTCGTCAGCTGCCTTTATTGTGGGATGTTCTCTCGAATCAATAACGCGAGACCAGGCTTCACCCGGTAACCATTGGACTCTTTGTTGCGCATTTTTGGTTAAATCGCCACTTTGTGCTAACAATTCACGTTCAGTTAAGGGCATTCTGGCCGATTGCATTTCGGTTAAAGTAGGATTACTGTTTGCGTATTCCTTACGTGCGGTCTCACTGTTATTGACTCTACTTCCATCTCTTGAGGTGGCGTAGGCTCCGTAGGTGAAAATTCCTGCAGGTGAGTTTGCAGTCTGCTGGCTTAGCATTTCAATCTTAGGTTCGTTTAAGCGCCAATCAATCCCTTTTTCAGATAGTCGATCATTGATTTTTGCAACATTTTCGGGGGAAGCTAATAGCTTATTTAGCAAGCCATGAGTCGATTTAAAGGGGATATACATACGTTCGCGCAAATTTCCCTGGGTTGCATTCTGTATAGCTAAGGGACTAAACCCAACAAAGCCTGCCTCAGAACGGTTTCCCTCTTCAACTCCTTTACTCCCACCAGTTTCACTGATAATTTTCGTCTTAAGGGCGTTTTGCTTTAACTCGCCGAGCAAGCCTGTCCCTCTTGCTTCAATAGCCGCTTGAGGAACCCCAGCCTTAATCAATCCTTGTTCGTCTATATCAACGTTGTCAGCAACTAATCCCAATTCCACAGCAACTTCTATGACGGTCAGAACGCGTTTTGACAGCTCTCCTGCGAACTCTAGGGCTTTAGGATCATGGGTCGCTACATCAGCAAGAGATTCATTTAAAGCCAATTTTGATGCTTTATACTCTGTTAGACACTCCTGCTCAATTTGTTTAACCATAGCAGGGTTGTTTTTGTGACGAACAGCGTGGGGTATGTGGACCTTAGCTTTCTCATGGTCAACATAGGAGGGTTTTTCATCCGAAGTGAATTTTTTAAATTTAACGGGTTCCACTGTTAGCACACAATTCACTTGTACATGGTAAAATTATAGACCAAAAATCAATGTATGCTCTATAATTAATCACAATGACTGTAATGCGCCTTGGGCGAATTGCTGTTGGATTAATCGCATTTGATAAGAAAATGCTACTTAACGAGGATTATTATGGACACTTTTTTTATAGAGCGAGTTGCAGCATATAACCCCAATAAACCTGCAGATGATGGAGCACTCGTCATTCTTAATTGCCCAGCTTCCGTATTAGAGGCTTTTAGAAAATTATTAACTGGAACTCGTATTTTGGGTGCGAGCTACCTAAATCCTTACACGCAAAAGACTGAAACAATTCCCAAAAACGCTGCGGATTTGACTGCCAGTCATTTACAAATCTTGGCAAGAAATGAACAGGTTAACGTTACTGGAACCATGAAAACAAAGTTATATCGTGGATTGTTAACCGATGACCAGGTCGCGCGATTACGTTGTTTAGTTAAAGCAACTACTGTGGTAGGAGTTGTCTATGCAACCCATACCGGTGGATATAGGCAACCTAGAAAAGCCTTTGATACAGCGCAAAAAAATATTCTTATCGATCAGTCTGGATTGCAATGGCAATATGATTACAGAAATACTGGAGGGATGCATTTTTATCCAAAAGATGTCAAAAATAAAGAGTTACCAGAGGGTTATCAAGCTTGGCAAAATGAAATGTATCAGGTCATGTATGGAGTGAAAAGACCAGCCAAATGCTCAAAAAACGGGTTGGAGGTATCCTGGAATGGAGTACCTGGAAAACTTGATTTGGACTCTGTAACTAGGGCAATAGCTGTAGAATTTAGTCAGGCACTAGATGCCGCGGTTTATCAGGGTGAATTGCAGCTCGCGGACTCCGACCGTATTAACTTTAAATTTTGTAGGGCAGGCATGGGATTTTTTCTATCAGGTCTGGCTTGCGAAAGTGAATTTGTTAAGGTTGCAAGATTAAAGGGCATTGAACTCGTTTTAAAGGAAATAGCCAGCTTGGAGCCACAAGCGCGCGCGGAGAAATTAGGAAAAATAGGGCGAATTGTCTTACCACATAGTAATGAAGCGCCTTATTCGGATGAGGTTTTATCATCAATTGGTAAATTAGTTACAAGTCTAGGTTTAGAGTGGGGTGGAGCGCCTGAAGAGGACGCATTCCGACCCATCAATGGCTATGTTAACGCCACCACCAATTGTGCTGATCCTCATGCTATGCCTGGCAATGAAGGTGGCCCTTGTAGTGTGGATGCTTGCATAGCTTATAATGCTAATATTAATAATCACAACGCCGCGTTTAATCCCAATCTTCAGGTAAGAAGTGCTCCTGAATTTGTCGTTGAGCCGGCAAACGATCTTTCCTTCAAGTCAATTTTCTCCACTAAAAGGTCCAGTGGTAGCGAGGAAAGTAGCAATTATACCTCTGGAGCGAGTTCTCTAACTGGAAAAAAATAATAAGACTGGCTGCTATTGGCACTTCTAGCCAATAGCCTGAGTCTTAGCATTTAAAAATTTATCCGTCATATTTACCGAAAAGTGGCCACTCATCAAAGGCATTTTCAAAGGCTGTGCCTGGTTTGATAAATCAATTTTATCTAGTTCAACCGCACGAAGAGTCATATCATTGTAGGTTCGGTAATAGAGAGTTTTATGGCTAATGTCTTTAAATACCACCCATTGAGTCGTATCTGTTGCCGTTTTACCCGCTTGTGTTGCCCTTACATAACCGGAAGGTATATCTACATTGTTAATAATATGTTCGGCCAGATTAAGTAAATCCGTCGTATTTTCGGCTGGGTACACATTATTAAGCATGAATGAAACCTTTACAAATCTTGAAGGCGGTGAGGCATCACCTGGCAATCCAATCGATCCTGAGCCTTGACCGGTGCCGGTATAAGTCATCCCACCTTGGGTTATGCTCGCGGGGTTGGTCGCTGAGAGGTTAATGTAATTACGCAAGTTGGTAACTTGCCAATCGTACTTAGGAGAGTTGGTCATGACGCCGATATTATCGAATACGTTGATGGTGTTGTTGTAAAATTCCACCACAATCCCTTTACCAGTGGCATCATAAATAGAGGCATGCGCTGGTAGCACTGCATTACCCAATTGGGGAATGGTTTGATTGCTGACATAAACTCGAGTTAACGCTGCTTTGACCTCTTCAATGGTTTTAAAATTACTTAAAACCCAGTCACCAAATTGGCTGTAAGGGATTGCTTGCGCTTCTTTGCCTTCAGGAATAGTCTGGTATTGAGTCTCACCTGGCAAATATAAAAACTCAAAGGTTAAACCCGCTTCGTTCATTCCATCAAAACTGGCATCCACATTAAAACCATCGACATAAATATAACCGTATTTAGAAACCCAGCTCAATCCAGGTTTATTGTTGGGGGTTGTCGTTTTAAAACTTCTACCTCGCGGTGAGCTACGCAGATTGGATTGTAAATCTTGGCCAAACTCCATGCTGCGAGTAATCAGTAATGAACCGTCTTTGGCAGTTAACTTGAAATCCGTACAAGCCTGTACCGGGATGGCAAAACCTAAAAGTGCAATTGTACAATTTAAAGCATGAATAAAGGGGGTTTTCATAAGCGTTCCTTGCGATTTACGTCCATAAAGTTCTATGTTAGCAGATATTAAGCTAAGTAGAAAAAAACAATGTAACCCAGATGCAGTGCAGCCTGGGCTTTCTGCAAGCCTGCGTGACCATGGACGACGTTGTTAGATAAGCTATAGCCTCGATAATATCCAAGAGGCGAGCTTCATGAATAAAGACGATAAACAACTTGAGTCTGTTAAACGTGCATTCGAGCACTGGCGCAAAACTAGAAAGAAACAAAGTAAAGTACCTGATTATTTATGGAAACAGGTTAGAGCTCTTACAGGCAGCTACTCCCTAACAAAGATCTGCACCACCTTAAAAGTTAGTCATCATCAGATCGAAGAAAATATTTCTAATGATGACACCGCCATTGATTTTGTGGAAGTTGATAACGTTACACCGGTGCCTGACAAGTTTCTATCCAGCGATGGTCATCAACATACATTCTGCTCAGTTGAGCTTTTCCAACCATCAGGAGAAAAGCTTAAAATTGATTTAATACCTACGGGGCATATCACCCATATTATAACAACGTTTATGAGGTAGTTATGTTACAGCTAACACCACAGCATCGATTATTTAGTGGCAATGGAAGCGGTTGATTTGTAAAACCTAACAATCTCGAGATAAGCCCAACAGCAACAACACCGACGATAAAGCACTAAATTTGATTTGTAGCCCGCAGGAATGGCGTAATAAAAAATTCAGGTGCGGAATGACGGCTTGCCTTTGTACCGTGGACAGATGTAGTGGGAGACAGTTTAGTAGGTATATCGGTCATAGGTGGCGGTACCGCAGTGATATTGGGTGGTATTTATGGAGCGGTAAGCTTTTTCTCCAAAAAACCTGCTGATGAAGCAGCACCGAGCGATGCACCGCGCACAGTAGCTGCAGAATCAGCAGTATAAGCTCATCAAGTCGAAGAGCAGACGGAGCTTTTTAGTTGAAAATAAGAAGCTTCGTCTGTAGAAGGCGACGCATCTCTTCCAAAAAACATCGGTCGATATAAAACCACTGCCCGACAATATTTTGATTGAATAGGGCTTGAACTCAAACTAAAACCAGAACAACTCTGCTGAGGTGATGCCCAGACACTGGCAGTATGCATACAGGAACTCAGCAAGTTAATGAACAGATGTTTTAACTGTGAGATGTTGCTATCTAATTTATGCATAGTAAGCATGCGATAATGAACCCATAATTCATCTTTAATATTGAGCCGTCCAGCCAAGTTATTGAATCGTCCTCCCACCATATCTGGGAAATTGTGTTCCCAATTATTGAATTTATGAAGCGCATCTTTTACTAAGTTTGCCAAAGTGGTAGTTTCTGACACGTAATTTTGATACCCATTAAATTCCATACATAAGTATTCCTCCGCCTGATGCACTAGGCTGCTGAGATACCTTTGAAAATCCTCTTGAGCAGTTGGCGGTATAAATCGATCCAAGCCAAATAATTCTTCGATATCAATCGGGTCAAGCGAATCAATCGCTACAGTCAACTCCGCCATAAATAGCTCGTAAAATCGCAACTGCTGCTCACGATTGAGTTTCAACGTGTGCATTTCTGCTTCAGAGGCGAATCGTCCGGTATCTGGGGCCAGAGTCGGCGTGTTACCCAACTCAACGGGAAGAGGACAAGCATACGGATGCTCATTGAATAGGCGATAAAAAAAACTGATAAACCCAAAAGCATCTTCTGGTTGATTGGCAAAAGAGATGCATTCATCGATGCAGGTGGTTAGCGACACGAAATTGGCATGAGCCTGGAGTAAAAGCTGCCTGAGTTGTTGCGCACGCGCAGGATCTCTGACTACGCACACTTGTTCGGGTTTCAGATGACTGGGGACATAATCATTTGATTTGACAAAATAGAGTGAGGTGAGAGCCTGTTTAAATATATCTTCCGATATTGATACGGAGATTTGATCACAAATGGCAAAGGACCATCGAGTCTGCTGAGTGAAGGCACGAACTACAATCTCAGTTAAGAGTCTGAGCACCGGTTTTATAAGTTGCTCGAGCTGGTCGCGATACTCATTTCTTAAATACACTTTAAATAGATCAAAGTGATTTCCGAAAGCAATATTGGTTATTGATTCTTGTAACTTTCTCGCCAACATATCCAAAAGGTTTGGTGTTTTTTGTTGAATCATCTGGAGGATTTTACCTAATGAGCTACTCGAGGATACTTTTTCTTTGGTGAACAGGTCTATCAGCAAGTAAATGAAGTGCTTCGCATGCTCTTTTTGTGCTTTGGCGAGTTGATCTGAAACCGATTCCATAAAATAGGAGTCTTTTTTCACTTCAGCATAGTACTGCAGGCTGCTCAAATCGATTGAGAAGGCAAGTGGTGTTTGATTCGCTATTGTATCAAGGCATTCGGTAAAAATGGCTTTATTGAATGCGTTTCCATACGAGGAATAATCTGATTGCTTTTTACCCTCTTCAGGTAAACCTATCTGCAATCCAGCTAATAGACGCAATAGCTCTTCGGAAGAGATTGTAAGTAATTGTTCGATGATCTGTTCTCGAGAAAGCGCTGACCACTCTGTGACCGGTATTGTGATTTGCGCAATTCCTAAGCTTGCGGCTAATTGAGGATGAAAGCGTGCAATAAAAGCTGCTGAGATAACCGCAGAGTAGAGATTGGACATGCCGTATTCAATATTAGGGTCTTTGCTTAAAGCACGTAATGGCGCGTTATCAATGCAGGCTAAATGCTCCAGTGGCGATAGAATGAAATATTGAACCTCGCCACCTTTGGTGTATTGGTTTTCCCCCGGTACAGAAAAGGTATCTGTGATTCGTTTGGCGTAGCTCACTAAAAACATGGCGGGTTGTTTCAAAATGAAATAATGTGCTTGGCGAGCTTGTTTTATACCCTGTGCATCGAGATAAAATTCACCTAAACCAATAGATGATAGGTCTTCCACTGAGACCAAAGTAAAAAATCGACCCATGGGGTGACCGGAATCAGAAACAGCACCGTATCGCTTTAATACAGCTCCGGATGAACATTCAATGAGCTCATACTCGTAACGGTTGTCTGTGATACGACTAGCACCTTGAAAAAATGAATGACGCGCATGTGCCGGTACATCACGACTTTGAAAAAAACTATCAATTTCACGGCGGCTAAGCAAACGTTTCTTGGAGGAGACTCCCCGATCACGGCTGGAAATAACTCGCGGTGAAAAGCCTTCAGCAATCAAATTTGCAGTTTTTAAATGCTTGTTAGAAGGCATGGGTTATTCAGGAATTTAATGAAAGTATATGAACCGTTGCATAGTATACTAAATCAGCAACTATTGGTCTATAAATATGCAGGTGTGCGCCTGGATTTACTCCCAAGGTAAGTCATCCAGAGTGCCACCTGAGCGGCTTAAATATCGAGACTCATCAACTGATTTTAACCTGTATCGATTTGACGAATACAACGTAGTGGATTCATCAAAGATTATCGATGTCCACCAAAGGGTTATGGCATATCAGTTGAGTTTAAACATTGATTTAAGTTGGTTTGCGGATAAAAATGGAAAGGAGTCCCAGCCAGAGACTCCTATCGAGTTCAGTGCAAAAAACAATTAATGAGATACACCTGCTTGTAGGGCATTAGGAACTAAATCTGGATTGTGTTTCACCACCAAGTCTTTATTTTCTGACAAAGATAAAATAAAAGGTTGGTATATAAACATAGGAATACCCGGCTTATTACTTCCAATCTTAACGATATCATGCACTTTGGGAGTAAATATTCTTGGCTGTGCGGTAGCTTGTGGAGCAGGAGCTGAACCAGGACGATTGAATAGATTGGCGCTTTCCGCAAAATGAGTGCTACTGAATTTCCCTAAGTCAGGGTTATAACAGTCATTTAAGATAGGCTTCACGCGAATCTGTTGCGTATAAGGGGATAGTAGATAGAGTTGATTTTTGAAATAGTCACCACCCATAATTTGTAATTCAGGACGCGTATTTTTAATATGATGAATCATAATTGAGGTATTAATCGAACGCAGAATGGCCTCGAGAATGTCCTCATCTTCCGGCAGCTCTTCTAAATCATGACGGGTACTAAAGTGCTCGGTTCCTTCTTTGCTGGTCAGCATATAATCAAAAAACAACTCATTCGATGTCAGGTCACAGCTTACATTAACTACTTCATAGCCAATGGGTAAATGACCGCGGGCTTGTTCCAAAACACTTAAAATAATTGATATTTTCACAAAAAAATCCTAAAATGGGCAAAATAAGGGCAGATTATATATAAAAATAGCGATTAAATCTATGTTTTCGTCTTTGTGTGTGATTTACTTGCCCACGCCCGGTCGAACAATGGAAGGGATTTGATAAAAATGCGATTTATTACCACCCGTAGGCATGAGCACCAGCACATCTTTACCCGCAATGACGTCGTTTACTATTATGGGTTGGATGAGAATGGAGAGATAATTGAATTTCAGTTAACAAAGTTGGGTATACACTAACGAGCTCAGATACTGAGGGATCGACACATATTCTTATGATATAGAAAATTTAATTAAAACAATGAGTTAATTTTTATTTTATTAAGAGAGTTGATCTGCAAGCACTGACGAATCTGATGTTGTTTTCCGAGGACAATATCATAAGGTTCATCAAGATGCAGGTCGAAGCCATTTTATCTAAGCATTTGTCAAAAGTCATGCACGGAAAGCGTTTAGCAACACTTTCATTGTTAGTTAGCACATTATTTCATGCTAAGTTTTTTAATTTGACTGGTCTTGGTCGTGCATTAAAAACCTCAGCGCAAGAGCGGAGCTCCATAAGGCGTGTGGATAGATTTCTAGGCAACAAACACTTACAAAAAGAACGATTAACGTTATACCGCACGTTTTGCAAGCTGTTAGTTGGAACGTCGAGATGCAGTGCAGCGAAATCCGGGGTTCTTTAATGTAACGATGTCTCGAGCACGCACGGAAAGCTAAGGAATACCCGGATTACGCTAGCGCTGCATCCGGGCTACGGTTAATAAACAGTTCAAATCAAAAAGTGTAGCCCGGATGCAGAGTTAACGAAATCCGTGGTTCCTTAATGTATAGCGATGTCTTGAGCAAGCACAGGAAGTCAAGGAAAACCCGGATTACAGTTAGATTTTAGGGGTGTTTAGTAGAAATTTATCGCAGACCAGAGGAAAGAACACCAACCAGATGATTCCAATCAAAAGACTGCTTCGGAAACCGTAGGTAAATACAGCCACATCAAATTGTTGTCCGCCTAAGTAAGCTAAGGGAAAACCCAGCAGGGTAATAGTGCGTAGAACAGGTTGTAGATAACGCAGGACATCTTTAATACCAATGCACAAGACTGCAAAATTAAGCCACAGTCCTAAGATCCATGGGGGTGCGAAGAACGGGCTCCAAGGGTTAGCTTTGAATTGAATGAAAGAGGTAAGAGTGAAACCTGTGTCTACAGCAAAGCCTAAGAGGGTTAGAGTTAATAAGAAATAGTGCCAGTTAGGAGTCTGTTTTAAATCAGATAAATAATAAAGCTGGATGGTGCTTATTACCAGAGATAAAATAAGTGCAAGCCACGGCTCTTGGTATGCGGCTAAAATAAGACTGCCAAACCAAACAAGGTAATAGCTTGATAAAAAAAGGAATTTATTCATATTTTATCAGTGTAACTAGCGTAGGCTGGGCTGTAAAGCCCAGCATTTTTTACACAAGAACTTCCTATGACTCCTGAAAAAGACTGTCTGCACCTATCAAGGGAATAATTCGATATAACACCTCTTCCATAACCTGTGATTCAGCTTTAACAATAAACTTGGCTTTACGATCATTCCAGGATAACGTTTGGATCAAACTGGCAGCCACAATCGATGGTTCATCGAGATTGCTAATTGGAACTTCAGTAGTTCCTCCGCGAATACTAGTGCTTATTGGGCAACAGATAATCAGTCCAGTTACTCGATTGTAATCTTTAGAAGATAATATTAAAGCGGGTCGATATTTACCAATTTCTTTGCCTTTTGTTGGTTCAAAATCCAGCCAAATAATGTCGTTTCGTTCAGGTATGTAGGATTTAATCATAGATTACTCAATCTCGTTAGGCGCAAGAGTGGCAAGTAAATCGGCATGGGCAGTCTGAGCTGATAAACCTTTTAGCAGATCTAACTCACTAAAAGGAAAGCGTTTTATTCTTTTGGATTTAGTAACAGTAAAACCTGTTTCATTGACTTCAATATCCACTTCCATTCCTTCCTTAAGATGAGGTATTTCACGCATTGCACCACCTATACGCAAAGCCAAGCCGTTACCCCATTTTTGAATTTTTGCATGTAATGTCATAGGTGCCTCTAATGTATCTACATTGTATATATTAGAGTGTATACAAAGTATCAACTTTTCTCAAGTAAATTAATTTTCCGCAATAGAAATGATGGAAGTATTTGTATTAGAAACATGAGTTTTATAGAAGTGTTTTGATTTGGGGATGTCACCATGATTGTTTGGAAAATCATGGTGGCCAGAGGCGGAATCGAACCACCGACACGAGGATTTTCAATCCTCTGCTCTACCGACTGAGCTATCTGGCCCCAAGGGTTGCTATTAGACTCCGAGTTGGATTTTGAGTCAAGTGTTGCTTAGCACTTTTTTGAAAATATTTTTTTCTGATAGGCTACTGCGATTTGCGCGCCTAGTAGGGCATTGTTCTTAATTAGCTCAATATTGGCAGATAAACTCCGACCTGCGGTTAACTCACTGATCCTTTTTAGTAGGAAGGGGGTGAGGGCTTGGCCTTTTAAATGCGCTGCTTCTTTGTGGGCTTGTTGAATGAAGGGAGTAATTTCATCATCAGAAATCTCGGCCTCTACTGGAATAGGGTTAGCTATCACTATGCCATTTTCCATATTCAGTTGCCGTTGTAAAAACATGAGATCGGCCACTTCTTTTGCACTGTCTAAACGATGCAGTACTTGAATACCACTCGAACGGCTATAAAAGGCAGGAAATTCATCGGTTTCAAAGCCAATGACTGCAACCCCGTGGGTTTCCAGCACTTCAAGTGTCTTTGGCAGGTCAAGGATAGATTTAGCACCAGAACATATCACTGTCACCGGCGTATTAGAGAGCTCAATCAAATCCGCAGAAATATCGAAACTTTCCCCTGCTTTTTGATGTACTCCACCAATACCCCCAGTCACAAAGAGGGGTAAGTGCGCTAAATGGGCGCAAAACATGGTGGCCGCAACCGTTGTACTCGCTGTAATTTTTTTGCTTAAGACATAGGCTATGTCTCGGCGAGAGGCTTTGGTCACTTCTTTGCTCTCAGCTAAATGTTCCATAGTAGACTGCGTAAGACCAATATGAATTTTGCCTTTGTACAAAGCGATGGTCGCAGGGACCGCACCTTGTTCGCGAATAATGGCCTCTACTTGAAGCGCAGTTTGCAAATTATGAGGGTAGGTCATTCCGTGTGAAATAATGGTGGATTCCAGTGCGACGATGGGTTTATTACAATGGATAGCGTCAGCTACTTCCTCATTAATGGTTAACAATTCATGAAACATAATTAAATCCTTTATTCAGTAAATCCTGCCGGTTTGGCTGAGCCCTCGCCAAAAAAGTACTTATTCATTTCGTCTTTTAAAAATTCACGCGATTTTGCATCGGTGAGATTTAAGCGGTATTCATTGATGAGCATGGTTTGATGCGTCAGCCACATACTCCATGCTTGTTTTGAGACATTGTTGAATATTTCTTCGCCTAAGGACCCTGGGAAGGGGGCTTTTGCAAGGCCTTCCGCTTCTTGATTTAATTTACAACAAAACACCATTCTACTCATTTACAACCCCAATTAAAGATAAGAAGGTGTATTATGCGCGAATAAGTTGCATACGCCAAACCTGTCAGCACAATTAATCAATGACTAATCTGCCATACCTTTCACTTGAGCCAAGAGAATATGTTGAGAAAGGAGTTGCTCCTGCTCGGGGGTAAGTTCGTTAAAGGAAACTGATGTGCGATAATGCGTATCATTTTGATATTGGCAGTACACCACTAAAGCATCCACTATAATGGGGATCATTTTGGGTTTAGTGTAAATCACTAGTTTGACATTGGTATTTTCTTTAATCTGCTCATTGGTTTTGAATGCCATGCCGCCTAGACTAATATTGACTTTGCGCATTTGGATTTTGTCGGCCATGAGCATTTGCCGTGATAAATAATCAATTTTAGCATTCAGTAAGTTGAGATAATGCGCAATTGCCGGTTCTTTAACCCCTAAGGCTTGCGTCAACTCGGACAGTTCGTAATCGATGTTTTGGAAATAGTGGGCAGCTTCCATATAGCGCTGACCGCTTTCACCAAGTAGTTGATTGGTTATAGCCAGATCAGAGCAAAATTCACCAGGGCCAATAACGCGATAATCGAAGTACAGATGATCGTCGATGCGAAAATGTTGTCTTCTTTCATGTACAGGCATATTAACTCCATAACGTCCGTTTCATGGGAATGCTTTCTTATTGACCAGTACCTAAAGTGTAATACCTTTTTCAATATTTTCAAGAAATTGGACTGTTGAGCAGCAATTCTCGGTTTGGATTTCATTTTTTCTCAATGTGGAGTTCTTTTTTTGAACACCGCTTTAAATTGGGGTGATGGGGTCATTTTTAAAAC
>Ga0075158_10000046_pt1 | contig 85505 bp, 60 predicted proteins | sample JI91814BDNA_FD_70968 | JGI IMG/M metagenome (GOLD analysis project Ga0075158, IMG submission 70968) | Wastewater effluent complex algal communities from Wisconsin, to seasonally profile nutrient transformation and Carbon sequestration -... | ecosystem: Engineered > WWTP > Effluent > Algae... | reverse complement strand
AAAGCCGAATGGGCTCAGCACATTCGCTTAACGGTCAGCGCTCGCGGTGAAGGTTATCCTTCCAGCCCGATGGGGGCCGTGGCACTCGCGAGACAAGCGCTGCTCGATGCTCAATGGTATCACTTGGCTTGGCAAGCTTTTCAGCGAGATCCAAGTCTTGAACAGCCTGAAGCGTGCGATGCGTTAGATGTGCTTAGCGATGCAATGCGCAATAATCAGTTGTTCGTTTTCGATGGCTTAAACGAGTTGTTTGTATTGCGAGCTGATGATTTTGCCCGCGAGTTTGGACTGAACTATTTGGTGCGAGGATCGGGGCGAGAGTATTTGCGATTGGATGCTATTGCGAAAGTAAATCGTCCGATTTTAGTCCCCGTGAATTTTCCGAGAGCTCCGAACGTAACTACGCCGGACTCCGCCTTGCAGGCCGAATTGGGAGAGTTGATGCATTGGGAGTTAGCGCCAGAAAATCCTGGTCGACTTTCGAAAGCTGGGGTAACTATTGCACTGACCACTAACGGTTTGCGAGATCCTGCGGAGTATTTGGGTTCGATTCGCAAGGCCATTCAACGTGGCCTTCCGCCTGAAGAAGCTCTTAAGGCAGTGACTATCACTCCAGCTAAGCTGCTTGGTGTTAGCGATATGGTGGGCACGATTCAGGTTGGAAAGTTGGCCAACCTTATTGTTGCCGACAAAGAGCTATGGGAAGAGAGTGCTAAGATCCAAGAAACATGGGTGCAAGGCGATCGATTCGCTTTCGCCACAGAAGGCAACGACTCAATCGATGGAACGTACCGACTTGATCTGCAAGGCCCTGGTGGCAAGCCTGCCGCGCTGTGGATGGAAATTGCGGACTCGAAAAAGAAAGTAACTGGATCTCTCCGCAAAGAACGCGAAGTTGTTGCTCCGGCTAAAAAAGATGCGGCAGAGTCCCCCAAAACCGATGAGACCAAAACGGAAGAAGCCAAGCCAGAAGAAGCGAAAGCGGACGAAGCTAAGCCTGATGCAGCTAAGCCTGAAGATAATAAAGGCGAGGACAAGAAGCCTGATGGAACTGAAGCCAAAGAAGAGGAGCCTAAGCCTCAGTCTACCAAATTGGATAACTTGGCATTTAAGGACCGTCAACTCGGCGGACGCTTTTCATCGAAGAATGTTGTTGATGGGAGTGAAGGGTTTGCTCAAATCACGTTGACGATGTTGCCTGCCGAAGGTGGAGCGAGGTTGGTTGGACGAGTGTTGTGGAGCGATGGAACTGTTTCGAACGTGAATGCCGTTTTGGATCAAGAGTTATCCAAGAAGAGTGAAACTCAAGAAGGTGATTCGCCTAAGAAAGAGGACGGTGGGCGAGGTGAAGGTCGCGAGCGCCGCAAGAAAGCGACCGACAGCAAGATTCTTTCCACAGTCCGTTATCCTTTAACCGCAGCAGGTCTTGAAGCTGCTCCAGCGGCATCGACAAAAGTACTGTTCAAAAATGCCACGGTTTGGACTTCAGGTCCTCAAGGGATTTTGGAGAAGACCGATGTGCTTGTGGAAGACGGCATCATTACGGCAGTCGGTTCCGGTCTGAATGCACCTGAAGGCTCGCAAATCGTTGATGCAACAGGAATGCATTTGTCGCCAGGCATTATCGATTGTCATTCGCATATGGCGACCGATAGCGGTGTCAACGAAGGTGGGCAAGCGATAACGGCTGAGGTTCGCATCGGTGACTTTGTTGATTGCAACGACATCACCATCTATCGCCAGTTGGCTGGTGGTGTAACAGCGGCCAATATCTTGCACGGCTCGGCCAATCCTATTGGCGGCCAGAATCAAGTGATCAAATTGCGTTGGGGGGCATTGCCCAATGAAATGAAAATGAGGGAGGCACCAGCGGGAATTAAATTCGCTCTGGGCGAAAACGTAAAGCAAAGTAATTCGATTGGAATGCGTGGGGGACCGATTCGTTATCCGATGTCGCGAATGGGTGTCGAGCAGATTGTGCGGGACCAATTTGCAGCAGCTCTTGAGTATGAAAAGAACTGGGCTGAATGGAAACAAACTGGACGTGGCTTACCACCTCGTCGCGATCTGCAAAGCGAAACGATTTTGGAGATTTTGCGAGGAACGCGTTGGGTTCATTGCCATAGCTATCGCCAAGATGAAATTCTCGCTTTCTTGAGAGTGCTTGAAGATTACGATGTTCGCATCGGATCGTTGCAACACATTTTGGAAGGTTACAAAGTGGCAGAAGCTTTAGCAGCGCACGGAGCGATGGCCTCCTCCTTCTCCGACTGGTGGGCCTACAAGTTCGAAGTGTTCGATGCCATACCACACAATGGTGCTTTGTTGCATCAACAAGGAGTCGTAGTCTCTTTCAACTCTGACGACGACGAGTTGGCAAGACACTTAAACCATGAAGCCGCTAAGGCTGTGAAGTATGGTAGTGTAAAGCCAGATGAGGCATTGAAGTTTGTGACTTTGAATCCAGCCAAGCAATTGCGGATCGATCAGTATGTGGGTTCGATTGAAGTGGGTAAGCAGGCGGACATAGTGCTTTGGAGCAGTTCTCCACTGTCGACCATGTCGCGTTGCGAGCAAACGTGGATCGATGGACGCAAATATTTTGATCGACAAGAAGACATCACACGTCGTACGGCGACAGCCGCTTTGCGAAATCAGTTGGTGCAAAAGGTACTTGATAGTGGCGAGGAAACACTGGGGGCTGGCGAACGGGCCGAGAATCCTGCTGGTGAATGGGTGCGTCATGATGAATTCTGTCATGCGAAGGGGAACAAGCAGACCGGTTCTGCAACTCATTCGCATCGATAGTTGCTGTTTCACCGCAGCAGACGAATTCAACTCATATCAAGCAAATCAATACAGGTAATCATCTCATGAAAAATACGTTCGCAAATTCGAAGCTCGTCAAAACGTTCAGCCTATGGTTGAGCAGTTTCGCCTTGATGTTCGGCCTGTCCGCGACATTATCGGCATCGGATCAAATTCCGGGTGGCAAACAAACCAAACCGATGGTTTTGAAAGGTGGAACCGTACATACCGTTTCCGGCGGTACAATCGAAGCTGGCACTGTGGTCTTTGTGGCCGGCAAAATCACCGCTGTTGGAAAAGATGTTGCCATCCCTGAGGGAGCCGAGATCATTGATTGCACGGGTAAGCACGTTTATCCAGGCTTGTTTGACGCGCACTCGCAGATTGGTCTCATCGAGATCGAAGCCGTTCGCGCCACGGTTGATACCGCTGAAACCGGTTCGCTTAATCCCAACGTTCGAGCGGAAGTCGCCTTTAATCCCGATAGCGAGTTGATTCCAGTCACTCGTGCTAACGGCGTTTTGTTGGGGCTTTCTGCTCCGACCGGTTCATTGGTTAACGGTCGATCGGCCGTGATGCAATTAGACGGTTGGACTTGGGAGAATATGGCGCTCAAGATGAACGCTGGTATGCATGTGCGTTGGCCTCGACCTGCGCTGCGGGGTGGTGGGCGACGCATGGGTGGAGGGGCACCACCACCAAGCGAAGGAAGTCAATTGGAAGAGCTCAACGATTGGATCAAAAATGCAAAGCTCTACAAAGCGGCTCGTGAAGCATCGCCAGATCGCCAACCATGGGATGCTCGATTGGAAGCGACCTTACCCGTAATTGATGGTCGCATGCCGCTGGTGGTCGAAGCGGAGCAAACAGCACAAATTGAAAGTGCGGTAGCATTCGCGAAGGCACACCAACTGCGCTTGATTATCTCAGGCGCCTACGATGCGGAAGCTTGTGCACCATTGCTGCGGGAGACAGGGACACCGGTCATTATCGCTGGCGTATATCGAGTGCCGCAACGCGAATCGGATCCATACGATGCATCGTACACTCTTCCAGATCGATTGGAGAAAGCTGGTGTGAAGTATGCGATTGCGGCTGCAGATCGGTTTGGCGGATCCAATATTCGCAACTTGCCCTATCACGCAGCGACTGCGGTTGCTTACGGACTTAATCAAGAGGCGGCACTTCGCGCGATAACTTTGAGTCCGGCTGAAATTTTGGGCGTCGCGGATCGCGTCGGAAGTTTAGAGCTTGGCAAAGATGCCACGTTGTTTGTGGCTGATGGAGATATCCTTGAAACGCCCACTCAAGTTGAGCGGGCGTTTGTGCAAGGTCGCAACGTCGATTTGACCAGTCGACATACACAGCTCTACCGCAAGTACAGTGAGAAATACAAGCAGTTAGCTGAATAGACCTAAGGTACTGCAAAAGTCGAGGGATTCGAGGGCTTATTCGATTTCGAAGACGCCTTCGATCTCTACGGCAATGCCTCCAGGTAGTGAATTGGTTCCAAGAGCGCTGCGGGTACCGATTCCGCGATCGGTCCCCCAGAGGTCGACAAAAAGTTGTGAACAACCATTAATGACGGCAGGTTGTTGCTCGAATTCATCGGTGCAACGAACGAGCGCTAACAACTTGACCACGCGACGAATTCGCTCCAAAGATCCGAGGCCCGCTTTCAGGGTGGCCAGCATAGCCAAAGCAGTTTGGCGTGCAGCAACTTGGCCTTGTTCCAAAGTCATGTCGGCACCAAGCCGGCCCGTGTAGAGAGTGCCGTCCGATTTCAACGGACCATGACCGGAAAGAGTAGCCAGATTTCCAATCACATACATCGGCTTGTAAAGTCCTACTGGCTTGGGAGCTGGAGGCAACGATAGCCCCAAACTTTCGAGACGCTCTTCTACGGTCATTTCTGTCTTCTCCTGAAACAATTTAGGGTTAAGTTGAATTGGAGGAACTTCCTTCCACCGATTCAAAATGCGGTTTGACCGCAGTCGAAGATAATAGATCAGAGTGCGGTTGGAATCGAGAGGGTAAGCAGGGCTGCGGATGGTGATTGCACCCGCAGCTGCCACCAAAATCAAGACTTCTTGTAGATCTGATCGGGATGAGCCAGTCTGGGTTCGGTGATGCTGATCGTCCCTTGATCGAGCTGGCGAAAGAAGCAGCTTCGATACCCTTCGTGACAAGCAGCTCCCGTCTGCTGAACTTTGATCAGTATTGTGTCGCCATCACAATCAACATGGATACTGACAACGCGTTGGCGATGCCCACTCTCCTCACCTTTTCGCCAGAGTTTTCCTCGGCTTCGGCTGTAATAGGTAGCCCAGCCGGTTTCGCAAGTTTCAGCAAAAGATTCAGGTGACATCCAGGCCATCATGAGCACCACGGAGGTCTCGGCACATTGGGCGATCGCAGGCAACAGCCCACCCCCTTTCTCAAAGTCGGGTAAGGCCTCGGGGGAGTTCGGAGAGGTAGCTGCCATGTGAAGTTGTGCCGTTGAATGATGTGAGGCAAGTATCGAGTTCCGGTTGGAACGTCTATTTCGATATTATGCGAAATGCCAGGCGAGGCCGCGAGACTGGAACAAACGGTGATTTTGAACTGTGACAAAATTTATGGACTAGGACCCGCCGATGCATGTGAGGTTCGAACTGTCTACCGATGCGCATCTGGTCTTTAACGAAGAAATTCCAGTCGAAAGTGAACAACGTGAGCCAAGAATCCATTAGTGTGGTATTGCCACTGAAGGACGCCCAAGTTTGGTTAAAACTCGGGGCCGAAGATCTTTTGGAATGTCTGGGGGATTTGGGTGTTCGCTTCGAAGTGATCTTTGTTGATAACGGTTCTACCGACTTTACGGCTGAAGTTATCGACGAATTGCGTCGTCAGTATCCGCAAGTACAGTCGATCCGACTCAAGGCCCCCCGCCCTGCTGCAGAGGCCGTCCAAGTGGGGGTGGAACGGTCGATTGGGGAGATCATTTTTGTCCAAGAAATGAGTGCCCCGATTCGAGTTTCCGACCTTCTCAGGCTTTGGGCTTTACGAGCTGACAAGTCTCTTTTGATGGCTCGAGCTCAAACCAGCGCAAGACGAGTTGACGAACAATGGTTGCAGCGACTGATGCCGTGGAGCAAGCGATTTACCGATTCTTGGAACGAAACCCAGGGCCGTTTTTCAGGCCTACAAATGTTGCGACGTAGCGGTTTGCGATCCATTAGCAAAGAGAATCCAACCGGCCAATTGGAAGTGGCGCACATCTCGCATCACGCTGTCGCACCTCCAAAGTTTGCCGAGTCGATTGCCACCAGCGGCACACGATTTGGAGTGACGCAATAAGTGGGGTGCGTGTTGGGTTTTGTCACATCTTTGCCCAATCATTGACAAAATTTCAGAAACAAAAATTTTTTTGTGTCTGTTCTTTGACCCCACTTCGCTAATAGACTGAATGGTAGATCGGCGGGAGGACGTGTAAGACAGTTCCTCGCGATCGATCGATTCTTGCAGCCGAGGGCTCGCTGCATGCATTGTCAACTGGCACGGGAATGTGCTCACAGTTTTTTGCGTTAAATGATTCGTAATGCAAAGACTGAACTCAGCGATTGTCACAACAAGGCAATTGCGGTTCGGAAATGTTCGATGGCAAACGCTCTATTCGTTTGGTCGTCTGGAACAACTGTCGTGATGATGCGTCCAACAGTATGTCAACTGTAGCAACGCAGCGATTTGAGGATTTAGCATGTCAATTGTGCCATACAGCAGTGGTGGATTCGTGTCTGCAGTTCCGTCCTCACTTAATTCGGGGAACGGAGATGACCATGATTCTTTTGAACAAGACGTTCTGGAATCGTCGTTGATTCAAAAGAAGTATGCTGCAGAGTTGCCGTCGGACTCGTCAAAGCCGCGCGAACGAACCACCTATCATCGCATCGCTGAAGTACGCGCTGAACAAGGTGTTTCGTTGCGAAGTGTTTCAAGACGTACGGGAATCGAAGTTAGGATCTTGAAGCAACAAGAAGATCCTTACACCAATCTCACGATCCAAGAGTTGCAGGTTTGGCAACGTGCGTTAGATGTGCCTCTTTCCGACTTGCTCGTTGACAACAACAATCGGTTGTCGCAACCCGTCCAACAGCGAGCTCAGTTGGTCAAGATCATGAAGACCGCTGCAGCCATTCAGGAAGTGGCCACCAATCCCCGTGTGAATCGGTTGGTGACTATGTTGAAAGAGCAACTGGAAGAGTTGATGCCCGAACTTAAAGAAGTAAGTGCTTGGCCCAACTATGGTCAGCGTCGCGCACCAAATCAGTTGGGGAAGATCGGCGAAATGCCAATTATTACCAGCCATTTATCTTTGGACTTGGGTGGCGAGTGAGTTGATCTGAGAGCTGGCGAGCTGTCCAGGATCGTCTTTAGATTGGGGCTTTCGTTTAGCCCGTGTGCCGCAGGCTAGGCGTACTTCCGTTTGATATGCAGGTGCGTTGGAGCCATACGCGCACCGCGGATTTGGCTCACCACTGGAAGAGCTATTCTTGCGACAAGTCAGTCCGGTCTTGCGGCTTCACAACAACAAGATGCTGGTGTTATCGCTTTACGTACATTTGTACGTCTTGAGGATGGGAACGATGACGATGGCAAGCTGGCCGCAATTTGACTCTTCGGTACTAGCTTTTATGTGACCACTGAATAGCGGCGAACGCGCCTGCAAGTCCAACGGAAGTACGCCTAGCCTACGGCACACGGGCTAAACGACCCACCCACCCGAATGTCTTTCCTGAATAGCACGGCGAAAATCCGTTTTTCGCAACGCACCGGAAATGCCTCGTGGTAGATCAGCTTGATCGAGCGATTTTTTTCGCCCCGAAGATCGAGCCCCGCCGATGGGTAGGTGAACACGCTATTCGTGAAATTTCTCACATGGCTCCCGCTTGGGGGCCATTTTTTTTGATGCTATATTCGAGTGAATTCTTCAAGATCTGAACTGAACCGCAAGGTCCGGAATGGCGTAGGAATGTTCATCTTTGCAACTGAGGTTGATTTTGCTGGCTAGCCAATTTCAACAACTGTCGCACAGGTCATTTTTATTTTTGCTATTAATTTCGTACAAGCATTGAGGGTTTAGGTTATGCATCGTGGAAAATTAGGAAGTTTGATGGCAGTCGGAGGCTGCCTTCTCTTAAGCGGGGTAGCCATCGGGATGTGGAATGGTTCCCCAGTCTTTACGGCATCCGAAGTGTATGCCAAACAATCCGCCGACGCAGAAGCGGCACGTGGTCAATTGGTCGCTCGGGCTGAAGAGCTGTCCGGCGCATTTCGCGCGGTTGCGAAAGTTCTCAAGCCATCCGTGGTGAGCATTACGGCTACCAAGAAAGTGAATATGAATCGCGGCAGTGGACGAGTTATGCCGCCTGGCATCCCTGAAGAGTTTCGCCGCTTTTTCGGTGACGAATTCGAAGGTCCACAAGGTGTCATACCCGGTCCACGCGGCGGTAATGAATCTGGGAGTGCGGAGCAAGAGATTCCTGCTGGACTCGGTTCAGGTGTCATCATCAGCGAAGATGGATATATCGTCACCAACAACCATGTCGTCGCCCAAGCAGATGGCTTGAGAGTAACCTTGAGCGATGGACGTGAGTTAGAGGTCGAGAAGGTAGTTGGTACGGACGAGAAGAGCGACTTGGCTGTCTTAAAAGTCAATGCGTCTGGTTTGGTGGCTGCAAAGTTTGGTGATTCAGAAGCGTTAGAAGTTGGTGATTGGGTCGTTGCGATTGGTAGCCCATTTGGACTGGCCCAAACGGTAACACAAGGCATTGTTAGCGCGACCAATCGAGCCGATATGCAAATCACTCACTATGACGACTTTATTCAAACCGATGCGGCGATCAATCCTGGCAACAGCGGCGGTCCGTTGCTGAATCTTCAGGGCGAGATCATTGGAATCAACACGGCGATTGCATCACGCAGTGGATCATACAACGGAATCGGTTTTGCGATTCCAAGTAACACGACTCGACGTGTGGTTGAAAGTTTGATTCGCAATGGACGCATGATTCGTGGATTTGTCGGTTTGGCCTTAGCACCATTGGATCGTGAACGCCTCGAAAAAGAAAACTTGCCCAGTGATCTGCGCGGAGTTTTGGTGGATGAAGTCTCGCCCGATGGTCCAGCTTCCAAAGCAGGCTTGTTGCCTGGCGACGTTATCACCGCTGTGGATAAAAAATCGGTTGACTCTGTGCCCGGTTTGCGAAATATCATTGCGGGAACTTTGCCTGGAACAACCACTGAGTTCCGCATTCAACGCGATGGCAAGGCGATGTCCGTCCCCGTCAAGATTGAAGAACAAACCGACGAAAAGTTGGCTGCCATGGGTGGCTCGAACGCGACGCTCCCTGGTTTACAGTTGGAACCTAATTCGCCTGAGTTAGCGGCTGAATACGGGTTGCCAGAGTCGGAGACCGGAATGGTGGTCACTGGCTTGGCATCGAATAGTCCGCTGGCGAGCATGTTGTCGCTGGGTGACATGATCGTGAGTGTCAACGGCAAGAAAGTGAACAGCGCCAACGATGTGGCTGCCGGACTTCGTCAAGGTAAGTCGTTGAAGTTGGAGATCGTCAATGCTCAAGGAACTCGAACAGCTGAGTTAAGAGTGGGACGATAACCAACGCTATATCGCTCGCCCTCACGTTCAGCGCGAATGGCGAGCGACTTGATGAAATACTATGGAATGCCTTGAGCGAAACCGTCCGTCACCGAATAGTTGATGGGGGTTTCCTCAAGGTTTTTTTCATGATCGACGCGAGACAGAAACAACGCTTCAAAGCCGTCGAGCTTCGATAGAACTTCAAGTCCTCGACTTCGGCCAAGTACGCACATTGATGTTGAGGCCGCATCCGCTTCCTGTGCTGTGGGAGCAATGACAGAAACGGACACTGGGCCTTCGATGCCCCAACCAGTTCGAGCATCCAAGATATGGCTGCGGCGTTTGTTATCGATCAACATGAATTGCCATAAGTCACCCGAGGTGGATATGGCTGCATCTTTGAGGTAGATGCGACGAAGTGGTGGTTCACCTTCTTGCAAGGATGAAATTTCGATTCGCCAACCGGAACGATTCGGTGGTGGATCTCCGCAGCGCAGATTGCCGCCCGCATTGACCATGCAACATTGAAGTCCATGTGAGCGCAAGATCTCGAAGGCTCGATCGACGATATAACCTTTAGCAATTGCACCGAGGTCGAGAAACATACCTGGTTTCAGCAGCCGAATGCTTTTGTGGTGGCGATCGAATTCTACATTTTTCCATCCACAAGATTGCAAAGCGTTTTCAATTTCCATTTGCGTTGGAATCTTTTTTTGTCGGCGAGCTTTTCTCCAAAGTCGGGTCAACGCCCCAAGGCTGGCGTCAAACGTGCCGTCCGACAAATGATTCCATCGATCCGATGCATCGAGAACTTCCCAGAGTTCAGGCGAAACCGGACTCCATTTTCCCGTCCCCGCCAGTTGATTGATTTTGGATAATTCACTTTCGGGGTCGTAGTCGCTCATGATGTTGACTAGACGCTCGACTTCCTTTTCGGCTGCCTTGAATGCTTGATCCACTTGGCTCCTGTCCGCAGAGAAAGCCTGGAAGGTCATGAGCGTCCCCATGGATGGGAATTGTTGTTCGTAACCTTCTAAATCGGGGGCATTCACATCGGGAGCTGGGCCATCCGGCTGAGCTGGCCAAGCGACGGACTCTAGCCAGAAAAGTGCCAGAATAACGAATATGTAAGGCATTCGAGTCGAACTACTGGGGGGGCGGGAAGGGTATATCTAAAAGGCTGGTGTCGCGGCTGGATGCGACATCCGCCATGTACATTATGCCCTATCAGTGGTGTACAAGCTACTTTTGAGGCATCTATCAGCCCAGTTAATGCAATTTTCATGCTCCGAATGTGGGCCTGGAGAGGGAATTGCAAAAGCGGATTGTTTCAGTCATTGTATGTAGTGGCCGGAAGGCCTCAATTCTCCCCCCTTAGCTTGAGAGACAATGTTGAATGTTTGGTTTTGTTTCGACTGCTGATATCCAACGTAAGCCGACAAGCAGTTGGTTGCGATCTGGATTCTTTGGCGCCTGTGTTTTGTCATCGTTCGTTGGCACTGTAGGTCAAGCCACTGTAGGTCAAGTGATGGCCGAAGATCCGCCTGTGATTGCAGTGCCGGATGCGATTGCGACAACCGAAGCGGAAATGAAGCCGTACAAAGAAATCATTACGGACTCCGATGCGACGATTGAAATGCTGCCGATTAAAGGTGGCAAGTTCATGATGGGGAGCCCTGGATCAGAAGCCAATCGCAAAGAAGATGAAGGTCCGCAGCGCGAAGTTGAAATCTCTCCTTTTTGGATGGCAAAGGTCGAAATCACTTGGGATGCGTACGACATCTGGATGTCGGACTTAGATATTTTTCGTCGTCAGGTTGACAATCGCGAGCCCTCCGTTCGCGATAAGTTAGCTGATGCATTTTCGGTTAGTCAGCCTACAAAACCGTACACCGACATGACATTCGGGATGGGCAAACGCGGGTTTCCTGCCGTATGTATGACCCAGCATTCGGCTCGAACTTTCTGCAAATGGCTCTCTGCCAAGACGGGGCGGTATTATCGATTACCAACAGAAGCGGAATGGGAATATGCTTGCCGAGCAGGCACCACAACCGCATATTCGTTTGGCGACGATCCCGAAATGCTGGATGAATACGCTTGGTATTCAGGCAACACCGAAGATGGGTATGCGAAGGTTGGCCGCAAGAAACCGAACCCTTGGGGTTTGCACGATATGCACGGCAACGTAGCAGAGTGGGTATTGGATCAGCACACTGAAGATGGTTACCCAGCAGCTGAAGGAACCTTGAAGGACCCATTAGAAGTACCGCTGACCCTTTATCCGCGTGTGGTTCGTGGTGGTGGTTGGGATCAAGATCCAGAGCAATTGCGAAGTGCGTCTCGCGAAGGTTCCACAGAAGATTGGATCGCGCAAGACCCGCAAGAGCCCGTAAGCATTTGGTATTTGACCGACGCCCTACATGTCGGTTTCCGGGTGGTTCGTCCGCTGAATACACCCAGCGAAGAAGAAATCAAAGAAAAGTGGGACAAGAACGAGCCTGTGCAAGTGGATCGTCCGAAGCCCAAAGAAGATCATTGATTTTGTTTTTGTCCGATTGTTTTTCCCTCCCGTGTTTCCTCCCATAAGCAGTTGGGTAACCAACTCTTCTCGAACAAGGAATTTCAACTATGTCTAATCAAGAAGTACAACAAGGTACGGATCGCCGTTCCTTTTTGAAAAACACTGGCGTAATCGCTGCCGCTTCGACGGTTGTCGCGGGGGCTCGGCCTGCTGTGCATGCCGCCGAAGATAATACCATTCAAGTCGCTTTGGTGGGTTGCGGTGGCCGCGGTACGGGTGCCGCTTCCAACGCACTTTCGGTCGACAATGGGCCGATCAAGTTGGTCGCCATGGCCGACGTTTTTGATTTCAAACTCAAGAGCAGTTACGAAGCTCTCGCGGGCCAATTCAAAGCCCAAGTGGATGTTCCCGAAGAGCGAAAATTCATTGGCTTCGATGGTTACAAGCGAGCCATGGATTGTCTCAAGCCAGGTGACGTGGTTGTTATGGCTTCTCCACCAGCGTTTCGCTGGGTTATGTTCAAATACGCCATTGAACGTGGCTTGAACGTCTTCATGGAAAAGCCAGTCACCGTCGACGGTCCAACCAGCAAACGTATGTTGGAACTAGCTAAGCTTTCGCAAGAGAAGAATCTTAAGGTGGGCGTTGGCTTGATGTGCCGTCATTGTGCTGCACGTCGCGAATTGTACGATCGAATCAAAGATGGTCAGATCGGCGATATTCTTTTGATGCGCGCCTATCGTATGGCTGGTCCAACCGGTAGTGCTGCCACAGATAAGAAACCTGCCAACATGAGCGAACTACTTTATCAAATCAATCGCTTCCATGGCTTCTTGTGGGCCAGCGGTGGTGGTTATAGCGACTTCTTGATTCACAACATCGATGAATGCTGCTGGATGAAAGACGCTTGGCCCGTTGAAGCCAAGGCATCAGGTGGACGCCACTATCGCAACAACAACGTTGACCAGAACTTTGATACCTACTCGGTCGAATACACATTCGCTGATGGTACTAAGCTCGATTTGCAAGGTCGCACCATTCCAGGTTGCCACGATGAGTTCGCAAGCTACGCGCACGGCACTAAGGGATCGGCTGTGATCTCGACCGCTGCTCATACGCCAGCTCGTTGCCGAATTTACAACAGCCAGAAGATGACCAACAAGAATCTAGTATGGCAATATGGGCCTAACGAGCCCAACCCATACCAAGAAGAATGGAACCATTTGATCGAGGCGATTCGTCAGGATAAGCCTTACAACGAAGTGGAACGCGGTGTGATTGCCAGCGTTGTGACTTCGATGGGACGTATGGCTGCACATACCGGCCAAGTTGTTACGTACGATGACATGCTCAATTGCGAACATGAGTTTGCACCGGGACTCGAACAGTTGACCATGGACAGCCCTGCCCCATTGCAAGCCGATGCGGAAGGCAAATACCCTGTTCCACAACCTGGCTTGGTAACAACCCGCGAGTACTAAGATCCGCAATTTTGCAAGCCTGAAGAAGAGCAGCTCGATATCACCGGTTTCGAGGTGAAAATGCCTTTCTTTCGGACCTGTGTTTGACGAAAAATGGCCCAACCCGTGTTCTATCATGGGTTGGGCTTTTTTAGTGGCATGGCATCTACTGCGGGCCAGCGTTAAACTGACCGTTGTAGAACCCGGCAAAAGGTGGGACGAAACCGCCCAAGATTCGTGATTTGCCGGATTTTTAGCGGGTTTCAGGGAACGGGAAAATCAAATGGCTCGAGGTCAAGTATTCCAGGACGTCACAAAGACAATCGGTAGTACGCCGATGATTCGAATCAATCGACTGGTTCCGCCGGATCAGGCGACCGTATTCGCCAAGTGCGAGTTCTTCCAGCCTCTCAACAGTGTTAAAGATCGTATCGGCGTCGCGATGATCGAAGCGGGCGAACGCGACGGAAAACTGAAACCAAGTACGCACGTGATCGAGCCCACCAGTGGCAATACGGGTATCGCGTTAGCTTTTGTGTGTGCAGCGAAAGGCTATCGCTTAACACTCACGATGCCTGAGTCGATGTCGGTTGAACGTCGCGCATTGTTGCGAGGCCTGGGCGCCAATTTGGTTTTGACGCCGGCAGCTGAAGGCATGAAAGGTGCGATTGCACGAGCTCATGAATTGGTGCAGCAAGATCCTGACGGCTGGATGCCGCAACAATTTGAAAACCCTGCTAACCCGGCCATTCATGAAGCGACCACCGGACCTGAAATCTGGGAAGACAGCGGTCGCAACATCGATGCGATCGTTGCGGGCGTTGGTACTGGTGGAACAATCTCCGGCGCTGGACGATTCCTCAAGCGAGTTAACCCGAACTTCAAAGTGATCGCGGTCGAACCTAAGCACAGCCCAGTGATCAGTGGTGGCCAACCAGGCCGACATCGCATTCAAGGAATCGGTGCAGGCTTTGTGCCAAAGAACTTAGATACTTCGATTATTGACGAAGTGATAACGGTCGATGACGAAGACGCATTCGCCTGGGGCAAACGCCTCGCGAAAGAAGAAGGGATCATGGCTGGTATCAGTAGCGGTGCCAATATGTGGGCAGCTGCTCAAGTCGCCGCGCGTCCCGAATTCAAAGGGAAGCGAATTGTGACCATCATGTGCAGTTTGGGTGAACGCTATCTGTCCACACCGCTATTCGGTGACTTGGGGACCTAAGTTGCGCCTATAGGGCATACATGTTGTCAGCTTTGAAACTGATTATGCCACTAAAAAACACAAGGTATCGTTGGACATTTCACATCGTCCAACGATACCTTTTTTTATGGTCTGACCAATCGCAACTCTGAATCAATTCAAACCGATGCGACGTGGAAAACTGCGACGGTATGGCGGAATTTCTGCGGCTGGAGGCATTAAGCCTGTTTCTTCCGACCAACCCGCTCTCTCGTCTGGAGAAGCGTAAAACCGCAACCATGTTTCTACATCGTTATCATCCAAGCAATGCCAGTGCAAGTAATTGCGTGGGAGATCAATCTTCTTCTCAAACGATGGCAAAATGTCGCGACAGATCAAGCAATAAAGTTGACGATCGGAGAGATGGTCGGTGAAGTCGAGAACGATACGTTGCTCGTACAGTTTTTGCTGAGTTTCCAGCAAGATACGACTCAACGTTTCGTCATCTAGAGCATCTGGCTGAGGCAGCTTTAGCTCGGGTTCGAACCACTTGCTGATGGGCAGCATTGGAGCGCGTTCCCACGCCAGCATCGATGCCAAGAATTCATTTTCTGCTGCCAACGACATCTTCTTGGTCGCCAGCAAATCAAATGATTCATCGATGAAGGGTTCCAATTCGTCTCGCAGACGTGCATTTAACAACAGCAGATCTACTTCGTCGGAACTGGGTTTGTTCGATGATGTACTCACGATTTCGCCTATCCACTCGCACATGCAGCAATCGCTTGCTGCTCGATTCGATTTGTCGTAGCGACGTGCCACGACTCTTCGAAATTTATCCAGAACGTGAGGAGAGAACAACAAACTCTTTAGTGAATTGCGATGAGTTCAAATAAATTCTGTTTCAGACTATCGAGCAAGAGTTACAACCGATAGTAGTTCACTAGTCGATAAAGCTTAGCTGTCTTGAGCAGTTTCGTTAACCGTTAGGTTTTGATTCAAGCGAAGCGATTTTTTCGATTCTGCGTAGGTGTCGGCCACTTTCGAAATCGGTTTGCAACCAAACGCGAACCAGATCGGCGACAGGCCGGTCACCAAATAGATCACCGGGTAAGCAAAGTACGTTCACATCGTTGTGCCGACGGCAAATCTCCGCCATCACTTCGTCGTAGCAAGTTGCTGCGCGGACACCAGAAAATTTATTGGCCGCAATGGCCATGCCCACACCAGTGCCGCAAATCAAAATGCCACGCTCTGCCGTTCCATTCGCAACATCGCGACTGACCATGGCTGCGTAGTCTGGATAGTCCACGCTTTGGTCACCATGCGTACCTTTATCGTCCACTTGATGGCCCGCTGCGCTCAACAATTGAACGAGCTTAGCTTTGATATGGACACCGCGATGGTCACTGGCAATTGCAATTCGCATGAGCTGAGTCAATCAATCGTGAGGAGTAGGAAAAGGAAGCCAACATGTCAAATACGAAGCGATTCAAACGCAATGGTATTAGTCCCATTGTGCGAGCCAATGCTCATCAAGTTGCTCGATAAATTCATCGAGGAAGTGCTCAATTTCTGCTGCAGCAGCTAAATAGACTTGTTGAGAACCACCATAGGGATCTGCCACATCTCGACCATTAGAACTCAGGGGCATGACTTTAGGCGAGAAGTGAGGCCAACGCGACAAAATAGCTTGCCGATGATTTTGGGTCATCGTCAGCACTAAGTCGGCTGTCTGCAGGAGATCCTGATTCACTTGGCGGCTGGCGTGTTGAGTTAGATCTAAGCCGCGACTCTTCATGGCTTGCACGGCTTCGTGAGATGCGTTGCTGCCGGCAGATGCGTTGGTGCCTGCCGATAAAGCGAAGGCTGGAGGGACATCGGCTTCAAAAAACTTGGCAAAGCGTTCTTTCAATTTGTTTTGCAGCAGCACTTGGGCCATCGGGCTGCGGCAAGTATTGCCGGTGCAAACCAGCAAGATGATCATCGAAGTTGCGCGTCGCACTTCCGCGTTGGAAATAGCACCTTCTCGAAGAATACGACAATGATTGTTTTCTGTAGCCAACAAAGTTGCGGGGGCTCCTAACGCTGTCGGAGCATCTTCGGCGACTAGGCCTGCAAATCGTCCAACAGCCGATATGGCTGTTGGAGAATCGAAAGCAAAATTCTTATCCGGTGTAATGATCTCTGCAGTCAAAAGCGGACCAGCGCACAGTTTTTGGATTTCATGAATGGCTGGATGGGAGGCAACACGAAATCCAATTTCATTATCTCGCGACTCGATATAGCCCTGCAACGAGCCCGGAAATTGACGGATGAGGCTATCGGGATGTTGAAGCCCGAGTTGCAAAATCAATGGACCTGGCCACAGTCGAGTCGCAATTCGTTGAGCCACGATTGAGGGATGCGGAACATAATCGCGAATTTCGCTGGGGGACCGCAAAAACAAAACGGGTTCGCCAATTAAACCCTGCTCATGGATCCGCAAGAGTTTTTCGACCGCTATCGGATGCAATGGACTACATGCGAGCACATAGCTGGTCTCCGTTGGCAAGATCACCAACTGGCCTTCAGCGGCGGCTTGAACGGCCAAATGCACTAAGTCACGGCGATCGTCAACCGATTTCCAATCAATACTGTAAGCCATCGTTACCTGCACAAGATAAGTTTGCTCGAGCAACGAAGGCCGATTTGGGATAGGCGATCTGGTTTCCTATGCCTAGGTAGGCCCCAAGCGGCAATAGCCCGGTCGGAATCATTCCGTAGTCCGTAAAGGCCATCTTTTCGATGCAATCTTATCTTAAAAAAAGCTCCTTGCGCAAGCAATGTCACTCCCCATAGTTGTGGGGGGCATAAATTGGCCAAAATCGAGCTTTTCGAAGAGCGATTTGGCCGCTTGCCGTCTGCGTAACTCCTTACAATTAGAGAATGTACGTTATTGTCAGCCTGATTCAGCAGGCGAACGAATGGACCCTCTTCGCATGGAAATTAGTCCTACTGACAACATCGCTCATCCAAAGTGCCGATCCAGCATCGATCGCCGGGGAATGTTAACAGGACTCGGCGGAGCATTAGCGAGTTTCCTGATGGCTGGATGTGAATCGCAATCTGATTCCGCAGCGAATGTCGCGGCGATTTGGGGCAAAAGAGGCTTATCCAACGGCAAATTTCATAAACCAAGAGCGATGACCGTCGATGGAAACGGAATGGTTTATGTCGTAGATATGACCGCTCGAATTCAGGTATTTACGCCTGAGGGAAAGTATTCCCACGAATGGCAAACACCGACCTGCGAACAAGGGCGTCCGACCGGACTCAGCGTAGATCGTCGAGGCAGAATTGCGATTGCCGATACGCATTACTTTCGAGTCTTGTTTTACTCTCCCCAAGGAATTCTTGAGGAAAGTGCGACCATTGGCGGAACACATGGGACCGGACCGGGCGAATTTGGTTTCGTCACCGACGTGCTTGAAGATCCCGCTGGAAATTTTTATGTGTCGGAATATGGGGTCTCCGATCGCATTCAAAAGTTTTCATCGAGTGGGGAGTTCATCTGCCAATGGGGTGAGCATGGGGCCGATGCCGGAAAATTTGAGCGTCCCCAAAGTATGGCGTTCGATTCAAAAGGGAACATATGGATCACAGACGCCTGCAATCATCGCTTGCAGGTGTATAGATGTGAGTCGGAAAAGGGAGAGCTGATTGAAGTTTTCGGCAAACAAGGCGATGGGAGAGGTGAATTTCAATATCCGTATGGACTTATGATCGATTCCGAAGACAGAGTTTGGGTTAGTGAATTTGGGGGGCACCGAATTCAATGTTTGGATTCTCACGGAAAACCGCTGCTTTCCTGGGGAAAAGCGGGGAGAAACCCAGGAGAATTGGCCAATCCGTGGGCAATTGCTCAGCACATTGACGGAGATATTTTGATTGTGGATAGCGGGAATCACCGTATTCAGAAGGTCAGGTTATAACGGGCAAAATCGGCCCTCTTGCCCTAAACCTCCCATTTTGCGTGAAGTTCGTTGACATTCGAAATCCCCTGTAACTATACTCGAAACTGTCCGTCCCATAGCCTAAAGACGGTTGACATTCACAGTTGCTTTTCAGGGTATTCTCGTCATGTCGTTGCTCGGCAAGGTTTTCATCGTAGCCACTTTGCTTTTAAGTCTGTTGTTTTTCTTCGCAGCAGCAGCAGTGAATGCGACTCACAACAATTGGCGTGACTCCGTTATCACTCCCAACACCGGCTACCGGGACAAGTTGGCCAACACGGAAAGTGTTAACCAGCAGCTCCGCGCAGAAGTTGAAGCTAAGCAGAACGAACTTGCTAAAGAACAAGCTTCGCGTCGTGCGGCTTTGTCTGCTCTGCAAACGCAGTTCTCCCAAGTTCGCGACGAACTATCGAAACGTGATAAGCAGTTGTCCGACTTGCAAGCGGCTCACTCCGAATTGGCTGCATCCGAAAAGTCGAGCCAAGAAGTTTTGGCACGTTTGACCAAAGAAACCGAACAGCTGCGAACTTTGATCACCACCACCCGTGCGGATCGCGATTCGCAATTCAATAAAGTGGTTGACTTGACCGACAGCGTTGCTCAGTTGCAAGGTGAGCTACAAGCTTTGACCGAGCGTCGCGAACAGTTGCTCGGACAGATCACGATGATGAAGAGTCAGTTGGATATCTTGGGCATTAACCCAGAAACACCGCTTGATTTGGCACCAGAAGTGAAGGGCGAAATCTTGGTGGTTGGCAAGAGCGGTTTGGTCGAAATCAGCTTGGGAAGTGACGATGGTTTGCGAGAAGGATTGGAATTGGATGTGACCCGCGGAAGCCAATATTTGGGTCGTATTCGAGTTCGAACCACCGAATCGGATAAAGCAGTTTGCGAGATCTTGGAAAACTATCGCAAAGGTGCAATTCAACCTGGTGACAAAGTGGATTCAAAGTTGGGCTAGTTCTTTACCCTGCTCTCGGTTCCCTTTCAGTTGAATTCGTAAGATCTATTCGCATCAAATCAAGAAGCGTTCAAAGCTAACATGAATAAGCCATCGACACAGAAACTGCCATTGACCGTCTACACGGTGATGTTGATTTTGGCGACGATTTTTATGCTCGCCGCCTGCATCCTGATGTTTGTTGAACTTTATCGTTATGGTGGAAGTCCCTGGGACAAAGCGACTCTCCCGCCACGTGCGATGCAAACATTCGAATCGTCGTTGGCCTTCGATGTAGAGCCACAGACTCACTTATCGTAGTTTGTTGGTAACATTGGCCTGACATTTATTGAACCATACAAAGCGGTCCATTGTGACCGCTTTTTTTATTGATGGGGCCGTGCGGCCCTAAGCAAACTTCGTGTACCGCCCAGCTTCTTGGTTGGGGCCGTTGCGACTACCTGGACCTTTGCTTTTTTGGGACGAAATCGGGGTACATGCAGGCCGGATGGTTGCATTTTTGTTGCACCTGTGAGATTTTCTCTCAACCAATGTTGATTCTCTATCGCAGCAGAGAAAGGCGAGCTCTGCGGCGACAACTCTAGGGTTACCCCGAATGGACTCAATGCGACTGAAACTCGAAGACTTTGAGCTAGGAATTACGCTCGGTGTAGGAACGGTAGGGACGGTCTATCAAGCCGTTGAAAAGTCTTCCGGCAGAGTAGTTGCGATCAAGGTTTTGCAACGCAGTGTTTCGGAAGACAAATTAGTTCGGGCTCGTTTTCGCCGTGAAATTGGAATTCTGCAGCGCGTTCGCCATCCGCATATCATCGAATTTTATGGTTCAGGTGAAAGCGATGGTTTGCTCTTCTACGTCATGGAGATGGTCGAGGGGGGAAGCGTTAAGGACTTATTGCGGCAATCGGACAGGCTCAGTTGGGCTGAAGTCGCATCGATTGCCAAGCAAGTTTGCTCAGCTCTGCAACACTCGCATAACAACGGCATCGTGCATCGAGACCTCAAGCCGGGTAACCTATTTCTGACCAAAGATGGCAAAGTTAAACTTGGTGACTTTGGCATCGCACGCGACACCTATGACGCCGACTTGACCCTCGATGGTTTTACGGTAGGGACTCATGCCTACATGGCACCCGAGCAGATCGTGGGAGAAGAAGCCATTACTGGGAAAGCGGATTTGTATTCGCTGGGATGTGTGTTGTTTGAAATGCTCACGGGGCACACACCGTTCGAAGGAGCAAATTTCTCTCAGCTTTTCGAGAAGCATCTTCATCAAACCGCGCCAAAGGTTCGGGACTATATCGGCGACTGTCCAGCTGAATTGGAAAACGTGATTGCGAAGCTTTTAGAAAAGCGTCCTGAAGATCGTCCCTTCAATGCGCGAACTGTTCAAGGCATCATGATGAAATTGTTGGACGAGACCGATACGAGAAAAACGGAGCCCCAAAAGCAGTCGACGATGGCTCCTCCCAAAACGGTTCAGCCCCAGGGGGCTCAGGGCAAAGATGTTGGGGCTGCTGAGGCCCAAATGGATTATGGGCAGCGACGGCTTGAACGTCGCTTGTCGCAACGCGATTCGATGACGCGAGAATTACGGTGGGGACCCGTTGTGATCTTGGTGCTGCTGGTTATAGCGGTTATTGCGCTGGCAATGGTTTTTCGCTCTAAATAACCGCATCTTAGCAGTGTGACGTCCCGCAGATTATTTTTGACCGCCAGCTTCACAAGCTACGGTTTACCGTCCTGGATTCTGTAGATCCACGATTCGGTTTTGTTGACCGAACTGACAAAGCGATCCTTTCCTCGCTTTCATCATGGTTGCCTATGCGCGAAACCGCGACTCGACACCCATCACGTAACGCTTTTACACTTGTAGAGCTTGTGGTCACTACGGCGCTGATTGCCACGCTTGCCACGGCCGTGTATTTGTCGGTACAAGGAAAATCGTCGAGTGCCAGAGCATCGGCTACGGCCGTTTCGGTTCGCATGATCAAAGATGCTGCCAACGATTGCCGACTGGTGACCGGAAGCTGGCCTGCCGAAGTCGCTGCCGGTGTCACGCCATCGGAGTTAGTGGACTATTTTCCGAGTCAATTTTTTCGTCGTCCTGTACCGCTAGGTGGTGTTTGGGATTGGGTTGGTAGCGGCTCAAAAACGAGTATAGGCATAGCAATTCAGCTCGACTCATCGCAACTCGATATGGCCGCTTTGACACAGTTGGATAAGATCTTGGATGATGGAGCTCTCGAATCAGGTGACGGAGTGTTAGTGCGAACAAAATCAAGCATTGTCTACACATTCACGATTAGCGACGATTAGCCGAACTTCGATCGTTGGGATTCGTTTAACCCGTAGCTGGAACGCAGCGGAGGCTAGGCGGGGGGAGCAAGACGCCAATTACTTGCATGTGTTCCGAGAAAAGGTATGCAGTGTCGATTCGCCCAACGCATTAGCGTCGGTTTTCCAACTCTAACGGTACCCAGCCTCAGTCGCGTTGGGCGTGCAAAATCAAGACGCGGCCGGCGAGTGTGATGTTACGTTCCTGCCTCTTATGATTTTTAGACGTACATTTGTACGTGTTATTCGTTTCTACTGCTCGAATTGTTAACAAATAAACCAAAGTGGCGGACTGTGGTGTTTGGCTATTGCTTTTGGTAACGGTTATTGCGGTTGCAATGTGGTTCCAGGTCAGATTGCCCGCGTTTCGACGGATCAATGGGACCAATTGGGAGTGCCAACTTACTTCTGATGCTAAGTTTGCTCATTGGGGCTTCGTCGGTGAAGGAGTTGGCTTTGTCGACTAAAAGAACGATAGTTGCAAGGAAAAACGGATTAACTCTCATGGAGTTAATTCTCGTATCGTCTTTGATTGCCGTCATTGCAACCTTGACGATACTCTCGACACAGAGTCAAACGAGAGATTCCAAGCTATCGTCCGCAGCGAATACAGCCACCATGATCAATCGCTTGGCAACCCTTTACAGAACGGAGAAGGGTGTCTGGCCAAAGGACGTCGACAACAGCATCGCTCCCTCAGAAATTGCTTCGATGCTTCCCAAAAACTTGTTTAGTTCGGATACGCCCATCGGAGGTCGTTGGGACTGGAATGGCCCGGGAGGTTCACTAAGCGTGATCGGAATAAGTGTTCGATATCCGACTAAAGCGGATGCAGATCTTGCTTTGCTGCAATTGCTGGATGAGCTCATGGATGATGGCAATTTGACGACAGGCCAAGCAAAGACTCTGACGAGCTCTTCGAAGTTCTATTTCCATTTTTCTGTAGACGGAACATAATTCTGCGAAAACCGCAGAAAATAGCCCCTTTTCAACCCGAGCAATCGTGCCACAATACCAGGGTTCAGCAATTTGTGCGACGATTCGATTTTCTTGCTTTTACAGCAGTTTTGGGGAGATACTGGGGCGTGACAAAACCAAATCGGGAACAATTGGAAGTATTCGACAATTCTTACCCAAGTCGAGATTACGAAATTCAGATTCGTTGTCCAGAATTTACTTCGGTCTGCCCCAAAACGGGACAACCCGATTTCGGCGAACTGATTTTTACCTACGTTCCGGACAAAAAGTGCGTCGAGCTCAAAAGCCTGAAGCTCTATCTGCAAGCGTATCGCAACGAGGGAATCTTTTACGAAAATGTGACCAATAAGATCCTCGATGATTTTGTGGCTGCTGCCGAACCAAAGACGGCAACCTTAGTGAGTAACTGGGGACCACGCGGTGGTATTTCGTCCATCATTACAGCCAAGTATGTGAAGTCGACCTAAGCGATCTTCACACTCCTCTTCCTACCTCTTGCCTCCTTTTTTCACTCCTTTGAACGTCGAGATACACTATGTCAAACGCCAAGGTATTGCTCAGTGGCTTTAGTGATGAAGCTGCCATCAACAAGACAGCTGTCGAGCAACTGGCTGCTTTTGCAGCGGTTGGCTTGAAATATCATTCCTTGCGTTTCATCGACGTGGGCGAAGGCATCAAGAACGTCATGCTGCTGACGAAAGGGGAAATTCAGAAACTCCGTTCTATGCAAAAGGAATACGGAATTTCTGTTTCTTCCATCGGTTCTCCGATTGGAAAAGTGAAGTTGCTGGATATCGATGATGGAACTTCAAACCGCTATGTACCCTTCAAGCAATATCTTGAGAAAGATGTGAAGAAAGCTTGCCAGTTAGCGCAAGCTTTCGAAACCAAGTTGATTCGTGGTTTTTCGTTTTATCATCCTAAGGGGACCAACCCCAAAGACCATTTGCCGCAAGTTGTGGATCAGCTTGGAAAGATCACCGATCTGTGCGATGCAGAGGGTGTGGTCTTTGGTTTGGAAGTTGAAGCGAACTTGGTCGGACAAACTGGCAAGTTGCTGGCCGAAATTCATAAGCAAGTTAAGCATCCAGCGATGATGTTGATCTTCGACGGTGCCAACCTTGTCTGTCAGGGAATGACTCCCGATGAAGTGTTCGCGGAATATCTGGCAATGAAGCCTGGTTTGGGCTGGGTGCATATCAAAGACTACCGACATAACTCTGCTGCTCAACGCTTGCAGCATATCGACGAAGCCTCACTGAAGAATTTTGTGCCTGCTGATTGTGGAGATACTGGGCACGAAGCCATTCTGCGAGATCTTGCATCGGAGTTGCCGAAGTTAGAAAAGAAGCTCGCCAAGAAAGGGATCCCAGGGGTCTTTTTGGATTTAGAACCGCACGTAAAGGGTGGTGGGCAATTCGGCGGCTTCAGCGGTCCCGATGGCTTCGGCGTCGCGCTCCGCGGATTATGTCGAGTCCTTGACTATGTGGGAATCGATTACCATCTGCGCACCTTTGACGATATTTTGGCCTCCAGGGGTTAGAACGCCCCAATTTTGGGCGGTATCAGGGCCGGGGAATCGTTGCAATTCGGCCACCCTTGCGATAGTCTGAAGGGTGGTTAGTTACCCCTTTTTCCCGCCAGTGGTGCCGCCATGGATGCCCTCCCCTCCCGATCACTTGCCCTCGCTTGTCTCTGGTTCCTGTCACAATCCGCAGTCAATTTTCTTGCGGCACAAGACACGCCCTCAGTCACAGCTACCGTCGCTGCGTCTCCAAATTGGATGGACCAAATTTCTGGGATCGAAGTGTTCCCAGCTGAGATTCATCTCAAGGGAGCTTTTGACTATAGGCAGATCCTGGTCACTGGCAATCTTCCCAAAGGCCTAACCGTTGATGTTACCGACGCAGCCAAGATCGAAGGGGGCGTATCACTCGTTAGCGTAACCGCTCAGGGACGTGTTTCGCCTGTTGCAGATGGTGAGCAAACACTCAAGGTTTCTTATGGAAGTTTCACCAAAGAAATCAAAGTCAAGGTCGAAGGTGCGACTGCGATCGGCGCCATGAATTTTGGTAAAGACGTACAGCCCGTCATGAGTCGCTTCGGTTGCAACCAAGGGACATGTCATGGTGCTCAAGATGGCAAGAACGGTTTCAAGCTATCGCTCCGTGGATATGACACCATCACGGACCATATGAGCTTGGTAGATGATGTGGGTGGACGACGACTCAATCGAGCCGCTCCAGAACGAAGCCTGATGTTGCTCAAACCCACCGGTGAAGTTCCTCATGCTGGGGGCGCGTTGATGAAGACGACCGATCGCGGTTACCGTGTGCTGCGAGAGTGGATCGCAGCCGGTGCTCCGCTCGAAATGAACTATGCTCGCGTCGAACGAATCGAAGTCTTTCCACAAGATCCTGTTTTGCCCGAAGCTGCCAAGAAGCAACAAATGGTCGTGATCGCGCATTACGACGATGGAAGTCAACGAGATGTCACCTCTGAAGCGTTTGTGGAGAGCGGTAACATCGAAGTGCTAGCCGCTGAACCGAACGGAATCGTTAAGTTCCTGCGAAAAGGTGAGTCGCCTGTGTTGGTTCGCTATGAAGGCCGATATGTGGCAACCACATTGACCATAATGGCCGAGAAAGCTGCAACGCAATGGGCCGCTGCACCGCAATACAATTTCATCGACCAATTGGTCGATGACAAACTGAAGCGAATTCAAGTTTCTTCAAGTCCTCTTTGCACCGATGAAGAATTTGCACGCCGCATTTACTTGGATTTGACAGGTACTGTACCAAGTATTGATGAGCTTCAAGCATTCTTAAGTGATCCAACTCCATCGAAAGAAAAGCGAGAGAAGCTTGTCGACGACTTGGTGGGAAGCGAAGGGTTTATTGAACAATGGACGAACAAATGGGCGGACTTGTTGCAGGTTAACCGCAAGTTTCTGGGCAAAGCGGGGGCGGCATCGTTCCGTGCTTGGATTCGTCAACAAGTCGCCGCGAATCAACCCTACAATGAATTTGCACGCGAAGTCTTGTTGGCAAGCGGAAGTAATTTACAGACGCCACCAGCTTCGTATTACAAGATATTGCGTGATCCATTGGAAACGATGGAGAACACTACCCATCTGTTTTTAGCGATTCGCTTCAATTGCAATCGTTGCCATGACCATCCTTTCGAACGTTGGACCCAAGATCAGTATTATGACTTGGCAGCCTATTTCGCTGACGTTGCGATCAAAGAAGATTCTCGATTTGCAGGTCAAAAAGTGGGAGGTTCAGCGGTCATGGGAGCCTTGCCCTTGGTTGAGATCATTTACGATCGCCAAGGTGGTCAGGTCAAAAACGAGCGAACCGGAAAGGTCGTTGAACCCAACTTTCCTTACCAATTCGAATCCACCAGCAACAATATCGACAACACAGACACCACTCTTACTCGCCGAGAAAAACTAGCTCATTGGTTGACGTCGAAGGACAATCCCTACTTCGCCAAAAGTTATGTCAATCGAGTGTGGAGTTATTTGTTGGGCATAGGAATCATTGAGCCGATCGATGATATTCGGGCGGGCAACCCGCCAACAAACCCTGCTTTATTGGATGCGCTTACGCAAGATTTTATTCAGCATCGTTTCGATACCCAGCACCTCATTAAGACGATTTGCAAATCGCGAACGTATCAATTGTCTTTGCAAACCAACGAATCCAATGCGGATGATGGGATTAACTACTCCCATGCTTTGGCACGTCGTTTACCAGCAGAAGTGTTATACGATGCGATCTTCAAAGCGACTGGGGCTACTACTCAAATTGCCGAAGTGCCCCCTGGAACTCGGGCTGCTGAACTGCCAGATGCAGGGATCAGCTTACCCTTCCTAGATGACTTTGGACGGCCCGTCCGAGAGAGCGCATGCGAATGCGAGCGCACTAATAGCGTGGTGTTAGGGCCCATCATCAAGTTGGTGAACGGCGAGACGGTGGCGTCTGCCTTGACTCAACCGAATTCATCCTTGAATCAGATGGCGGCTGCGGAACCAGATGATTCTAAGGTTGTTGAAAATGTTTTCTTGCGATTCTTAGGCCGTCGTCCAACGCCGGAAGAAGCTCAAGTGGCTCTTGAATCCCTGCAACAACCAGGTCGCGACCTAGCCGATTATGAAGCGAAGTTGGCCACATTTGAAAATGGTCCTCTCAAGGAACGACTGAGCAAATGGGCGGAAAGTTTGGTGGTTTCGCCGAAGTGGGACACGATTTCTTGGAACGATGCTTCATCGACCGCCGGGGCCATGATGACTTTGAACGACGATGGTAGCTTCCTCGTTTCAGGGAACAAGCATTTTGATAAATATGTGCTCCGTACCAAAGTGAAGCAGTTGTCCGCTTTGCGTTTGGAAGTGTTGCCTGATCCATCACTACCCGTACAGGGACCAGGCCGTGCTACTGATGGTAACTTTGTACTGAGCGAGTTTATCGTCAAGGCCGCCAAAGCAGACAAGCCGATGGAAACAGTTGTTATTCCGTTAATGGAACCACAGGCCGATTTCAGTCAAAATGGTTGGGACATCAAGGGCGCCATTGATGGAAATACAGGAACGGGTTGGGGAATTGCACCGCAATTCGGTAAACCTCATGAAGCGATTTTCTTGCTCAATGAACCACTGGCAGGAGATTCAGAATGGATTGTGACCATTGAGTTGGATCAGCAATTCCAGAGTAAAGAACATTCAATCGGTAAATTCCGTTTGACCATGTCGCAGCAGATCGGCAAATTCGTTCAAGGCTTGGATGCGGGCTTGGTTGCCGCAATTCAAACACCTGCGGATAAGCGAACGGACGAACAATGGCAAACGCTCAAAAAGGCGTATGAGCCGCTGGATGATGAATGGAAATCTCTGCGAGAAACGGTGGCTCAAGTTCGCTTTGAGAGCCAGAATCGCCGAGCCGTAGGTGTTCAAGATCTCGCTTGGGCATTGATGAATAGTCCCGCCTTTTTGTTCAATCGCTAACTCTCGCTTAGCAGCAACTTTCGCTCTCTCGAAATCTTGTGGAATTAAGGACGCTGCGCATGTTGGTACGTCGCTTGGTGATATTCACCTCCGTTGTTTTGGGAATCGTGAATCACCAAGTGGCTATGGGGCAAACGCCTCCGTCTGCGGTGGAACCGGGAGCAAACACCGTCAGTCTCAACAACCATCAATTTCAAATACCTGCTGGTATGCGTTTGCGACTTGTGGCTGCCGAGCCTTTGGTAAAGTGGCCCATCAGTGCGGACTTCTCCGCGGATGGAAGTTTGTTTGTGACCGAGTCATCGGGAAGTAACGATCCCGTGAAACAACAATTAGAAGAACGGACCCATCGTGTCGTTCGGCTGGTCGATTCGGATCATGATGGCGTTTATGATCAACGGCAAGTGTTCGCCGATAAAATGATGTTCCCAGAAGGGATCTTGTGCATCGATCATGGCGTATTGGTTTCTGCACCTCCTGAAATATGGAAGCTGCAGGATTCGGATGGAGACGGTGTCGCCGAAAAGCGTGAGGTTTGGTTCGATGGTAAAACACTAACCGGATGTGCCAATGACCTCCATGGTCCCTATCGTGGCCCGGATGGCTTGATTTATTGGTGTAAAGGAGCGTTCGCAGAGCAGACGCACGAGCTTCTCGACGGCACCACTCTAAAAACCACTGCTTCACATATCTTTCGTCGCCCAGTGGAAGGCGGCAAGTTAGAAGTGGTAATGACCGGTGGCATGGATAATCCGGTTGAAGTCGCGTTCGATCGCACGGGGAACATTTTTTTCACGAGCACTTTTGTGCAACATCCCGCAGGAGGACGTCGCGATGGTCTGGTCCATGCTGTGTACGGAGGTGTGTATGGCAAAGATCATGGAGTGCTTCAGTCACATCCTCGCACGGGAGATCTGATGCCCATTATGACGCATCTTGGACCTGCGGCTCCGTCGGGCTTGATGGCAATCAAGAATAATCTACTGGGACGTGAATATAACGGCGCGTTGGTCGCCACTCACTTCAATTTGCAAAAGGTAACGCTGCATCGCCTCGAATCATTCGAGTCTGGCTTAGCCACGAAAGATTCGGATCTTCTGAAATCCGATCGGCTTGATTTTCATCCTACCGATGTCTTGCATGATTTAGATGGCAGTTTGTTGGTTGTCGACACGGGAGGTTGGTACCGGCTCTGTTGTCCAACATCGCATTTAGATCAGAGTGCTGCGTCAGGCGGTATTTATCGTTTAGAAAAAAACGTTGAAACTGCCGATGCATCGGAAACACAGGCTGCGAATATTGAATGGGAGAAATTACCGATTCAGGAAGTGGTTGAGCGAGTCGATGATTCGCGAATAGGCCTTGCTCATCGAGCCTTGGTCGAATTGAAACGCCGGGGTGACGAAGTGTATGGCCCGATTCTTCAGACCATTAATGACTCAGAGCGCTCGATTGAATTGCGACAAGAATTGTTGTGGTTTCTTGGTCAAAGTGAGCGGAGCGAAGCTTTAGGAATTGTTGCACGGTTCCTTCAGTTATCGGATACAAGGTTACGTCAAACCGCTTTGCAAATATTGTCCACTCGCCGTTATTCACCCCTTCAGATATTGGGAGTCGCTGACAAGAAAGTGGTCTCACCCGTTGAATTACGTCTCAGCTTGCAGTGGATTGGAAGGGTGCTTGCCATGGCCCAAAACCTTGAGCCGGAAACGACCGCTAGGATATTGACTGAATTGCCAGATCTTTACCAAGATCGATTGTTAGAGCATGCCCTGATTTACGCTGTGATTGAATCGCGAAATGTTGAGTTAGCCAAATTGTTGTTGTCCAGCAAAACCAATTTGCCGGCATTTTGCAAAGCTCTGCATGCACTGGATCCTCAGGCTCTCAAATTCGACATCATCTTTGAGTTATTGACCAAAGAGGAAGGTGAAGCAACAGAGAAGGCGTATGCACGGTCGACCGCATTGTGGTTGATTTCACGCAGTGATGGCTGGGATACGGAAATAGCAGCTAAACTCCAGCAGGTGCTCGAAGTGGGACTCAGTGCTTCGGAGCAGGAAAAACGTGCCTTGCTGAGTTTGCTGATGAGCAAGCCACGTTTGTCCGAGGCATTGGCTGATTACCTTGCCAAAGATAAAACACGAACTGAAATCACAACGTCCATTCTCGCTATGTTGGTTTCACTGCCTGCAACCGAATTGTCCGATCGCTGGATCGAAACTTTAATGCAATTGGGGGACGCGGACGATGTGGCTACCGATCGAGGTTTGGTTTTCGCGATGCTGCGTCGCAACAAGATTCCCGACGGCGCTCAGCCCAAGCTAGCTCAATGGTTGAGCCGAATGTTGGAAAGTCCTGTCATTCCACAGGGACTTAAGACCGAGGTTTTGGCAACCTTTCCAGCTAAGACACACACCATCAACGACCAAGAGTTCGACGAACTTGTTCGGCAGTTGGGTAGCGAGAATTCCGTTTCGCAACGTGGACTCGCCGTCGAAGCTCTGCGTCGAGGAAACCTATCGGATGCTCAGCGCGAGCCACTGGCAGCGCAATTGGAAAGTGTCGGACCGATGGAAATCTCTTCGTTGTTGAGCATTCTTGAACTCGATCATCGATCTGAGTTGACGGAGTTAATCGTGGCAGCATTGTTGAAGAACGAGGTAACAACTTCAGTGCCGATGGATCGCTTTACACGTCATTTTGCTATGCATCCAGCCGATCAACGTGATGAGGCGCTTAAAAGACTTGCAGCAAAAGTTGATAGTTCGCTAGACGAAAGAAAAGAACGCTTAGATTCGCTTTTGAGCAAACTGGAAAAAGGTGATCCACTGAAGGGCCTTCAAGTCTTTCATGGATCTAAAGCCTCGTGCGGTGCCTGTCATGAAATTGGTTATCGAGGTGGAAACATTGGGCCCGACTTGAGCCGAATCGGTTCGATTCGGTCACGTCGTGATTTGCTGGAAGCGATTTTGTATCCGAGCGCAAGTTTTGTGCGCAGCTACGAGCCGGTGATGGTGCTAACACGCGACGGTGAAGTCGTTAGTGGGTTGCTGACCGAAGAAAACGCCGAGGGAGTGACCGTGATCCTGGCGGCTGACCAACGTCGGAGAATTGTTGCCGAAGATATTGAAGAGGTGCGGCCAGGAAAAACTTCGGTGATGCCCGGTGGGCTGGAACAAGTTCTCTCCATTCAAGAACTTTCTGATCTGGTATCGTTGTTAGAGACGAGTCGCTAGCGGCCTGCGGGTCCGATCAGCCGTAATGCGTTAACATCGGTTTTGCCTTTCTAACGGTACACGTTTTCGGTCGTGTTGGTTGTTCAGGAGGCAGTGGGGCTATTGCGTTGTTGATGTGCGCGAGCGCCTCGCAGGCATTGCGTTACAAGGCAGAAGCCCTAGTTATCCTACACATCTTCTGTCGTATCAAAATCATCTTATAAAACCAAGCCAGCCGGGCTTCGTTTAACCCGTAGCTGAAGCGCAGCGGAGGCTAGGTGCGGTGGGTACAGACGCTCCCCTCTGAAAACTCTCTCTAACAAGATGTGTAGTATAACCAGGGCAGAAGCCTTGTAACGAGAATTTGGTTACAGCAGTTCATGCAATGCTCGAATAGTTTGGGGATGGGGAGATGTGGATTCCTCACTGGTAGTGTTGGCCGTTGCCTGTTGGACTTCGTTTCTTTGCAGCCAGCGTGCATGCCATCCAGCGTTTTGGGCTCCGCGATAGTCAGCTTCAAGTGAATCACCGACCATCAAGAACTGATGGCTGGCGGAGCTTAGTCGCTTTTCCACCGTGCGAAAAAAATCGACACAAGGCTTTTGGTATCCCACATCGACCGACGCGAACCAATGATCGATGCAGGAGAGATCGGGCGAGCCCTTGGCAATGTCATATAAGCGTTGATCGAAATTTGAAACAGCGCACAGGATGTAGCCACGCTGTTTGAGGGCAGAAAGCGTTGAGGCGACATCTGGATAAACGAGCCAATGTTGCGGTTGGCGGAAGTGGTCCCACAGCGCGAGGAACACTGGTTCGATTTCATCGGCGGGTATTTCCTGCAAAACTTCGGCTACCAAGCCTCGCCATGCGATCCACTGCTGTTCTTGATTGGTTCGCGATTTTTGCGTTTCCCATGAGAGCGGAAAGTAACGATTCATCGCGTCGGGAAAACGTCGCTTGATTTCCATCGAATCAAGAATGAAGCCGAATGACTTCGCTATCTCGCAATACGCGTGATGCACCGCGGGATACGGTTCGATTATGGTCCCAGCAGCATCAAAGGCGAGGATTTTTACAGCGTTGGGAATCATGAATTAAACGCTCGGCCGAAACCGAGCTATCGCAGAATAGATGGATGGCAAGAAGTTTTATAACATAGCACTAATTGACTTGGAATCAATTCAGCGGCAATATAGGGCTCGCGAACAACCGCTCCCTCTTGAGGCCTGGAAGGCCAACACAACCTCTGCCGTGGGTGATAACCCACGTTATCTGAGCCGATCAATGCGATTGCGATTTCTGTTTCAGCGGCGAGAGGTTGGATATCGTAGCCGCATAACTTCGCCGAGCCGCAATGAGTTGGCTCAACATCCAAGCAGGAGAGTGATTACGTACAAGTGTACGTGGACGATATAGTCAGTAAGCCACCGTCTCACTGGCACAAGCACAGATGGTGACGGGGGCGGATCAATGCGACGAGGCAGCGACGGTAGCTGATAAGGCGCGAGATCCTCCCGCACAGGGCGGGAGGCGAATTTGAACGTCGCGTCCTATGCAACGAAATGTGCGTTGGTCCAACGCATTGGTCAGTAAGACACGGCTGATCGAAACAACCGCCTCCCGCCCTGTGCGGGAGGTTCCCGCGTCTGAGTAGCTACCAACGCGAACGCCAAATCAACAACCAACAGCGTTGTTTCGAGTCAATCTCTCGGATGGGTGGGCGGCGAGAGGTTGGAATCTGATTGATTCGTGCTGGCCGAGCCGCAATTTGGCTCAACATCGAAGCAGGGAATTTATGACGTACAATTGTACGTGGACGGTGTAGTCGGTAAGCCACCGCATCACTGGCACAAGGCCAATGGTGACCCGAAGGGCTCCCTGGGAAGTAGCGGCTCGATTGCTTTGCATCCCGCACCATGCTGTGATACCATCAAAGTTATAAAACCTCTCTAGTAAATGAAAACCGACAAGTCCATAAACGTGTTGGAAATCGATCGCAACGATGCGTCTAATGCACGGTCGGTATTGGAATCGACATTCCTGGTAGAAGTGTCTTGCGTATTGGGATTGGTGTAGATACAGAATGGTAGTATGAACCGCCCGCTAGGTTCACACTTCCTGAAGAGGAAACAATAGCATTCTATTCAGGTTACAAGGTTGGTTAGTTGCGACAAACAACACAAGATGGTGGTTTCACGGATCGCTTACGGACATTACCACGCAATGGGCGATCGGCAGATGAATGGGAGTTAGTGTTTTGGGCGGAGTCAATGTGGGCGGAATCAGAGCTTTCAATAAGTGTTGGCAAAAAGGTGGTATAGTGTCTAAAGATTTGTTGTCGAGATTTGCATTGATTGCAGTGATCACAATCGGCTGTAGCCAAAATGCCGGACCTCCAGAACGTCAATCGAAACCCGCAGACCAAGTTTTTACAAAAGGGTGGTTTAAGCTTGACGAACTCGGCGAAAATGCGATCGGCCATTTGACCGTCTTCGTAGATAAGCAGGCAAAGATTGAATTCCGACTAATCGGGGACATTCCATCGAATTCGCTACGTCGCAAGCCAATTTCTGGAAGAATATGTTTTCCATATAATCAGAATTTTCGCCTCGAATACGTTACGGGAAATGTATGGCGGACAGAACTATTGCCTTCTGATGCGGATGCGTTCTTACGCCCCGCGATTTACCAGAAGTATGAAATCGACCTTCCGGTCGGAGAAAATGGGAATGTGGAATGTATTGCATTAATCTTTCATAATAATCCTGTTGCAAGAGTCGACAAACAGTCGGATGAAGAAACTGTTATCGAGTGCCACGGCGGGAGGGGATTTCCTGAGCAGCTAATGGGCTCAGAATGGATTCTGAATGGAAGTAAAAGCGCGCCTAATATCGGAACGGTAAAACCATCAGCGGAGAAGACGTCGGGGAGAGTGTCTCTCCGTAGTGTTTTGCTGAGTTCGGGAGAAGATTAATCCAACGTGGAGCTAATTACGCGCGATGAAGCCCTCATTCTTCAAGAAAATCTCATGCCCATCATCTTGATGTTGACTTTGATCGGAGACATTTTTCTCGTCCGTTTTTCAACTAGGAATGATGTCCACCCCATGCTTGTCAATGTAGCACAGCATATGCCTTCGCAATCGGAAATAGACTTTGCGGATTGCAGTACCGTTATGGTGATTTGGGTTGACAAATCCCCGCTCAACCCATCCACACTCGCAAAAGAATCAAAGGCAGAATTTGTAAACTCGATTCATTGAGCTGCTGTCGAATATCTGCAATCGCAATTTGAGTGAAATACTTTTGGGTGTGGCTTTTAGCGATACTGTTTTTCGTGAATGGCCGAAGATTTGAATGATCTGGAGGGCGAAGTTTTCCCCGATTCAGGCTCGAACTCTTGGCGGCTGAAGTTTGAAGTGAGAAACTCGAAAACAGAACTCATCGATTACATTCTGCGAGTCACGACAATGTGGTGATGTGAGGCCATGCGGGGCGTGTTTCTCAAGCCATCACCTTTGGTGATCCCATCTTTTTCTAATTGAGTCGCAGTAGAACGACAGCAATACTCGAAACCGCTCCCTGTTAAGGCCTGGAAGGCCGACACAACCTCTGCCGTGGGTGATAACCCACGGTATCTGAGCGGATCAATGCAACGAGGCAGCGTCGGTAGCTGATAAGACGCGAGATCCTCCCGCCCTGTGCGGGAGGCGAATTCAAACGTAGCGTCCTATTCAACGAAATGCGCATTGGTACGTTTGGATCAAAATACCATTTGGACAATATCGTTGAGGATTACGAATGCCATGAGGCACAGCAAAGCCAACACGCCTGCGATTGTCAGGCGGATTTGCCAAGTTTCGTTGACGGGTTTTCCGGAAGCTGCTTCTGCGGTCAAGAACATAATGTGACCACCGTCCAGCGCCGGAATCGGCAAGAAGTTGACCACCGCTAAATTAGCGCTCAATAAAGTCAAGAAGATCAACAATGTCGAGGGGCCTTGATCAGCTTGGACACTGGCTGCATGAGCGATACGAAGTGGGCCGCCCAAAAGATCCACAGGGACTCGGCCGGTAACCAGCATTCGCAAGAATCTCACCACTTGTCCAAGACGGTTCCAGGTTTCGGTGACACCGTATTTGAAAGCCTGAGGTGCAGAGGTTGCTATTTTAAGACGCGTCAGTGGCTCCATCATGATTCCTCGAGCGATCCAAGAATACTGACTTGAATTCTGGGTTTTAACATCCGCTTCATGAACGACACCGCCACGAGTGAAAAAGGCAACGGTTTCCAAATCGGCAGGCAATTCCTGTATCATGGACATCATCGAGGCCGTCGTGAATTTTTCATCGATGGTCAGCGTTCGGTCATCAGTTTCTGTGACGATTATTTTTTCCTGTTCAGGGTTGGGAATCAACTTGAGCTTTCCAATTATGTCGCCGACTTGCACACCCGCTTTAGCCGCATCGCTGTCTGGTTCCACATAGCTCACTTCGGGTTCAAGTTGGTAGGCGATACCCAAATGCTTGATCGTCATAATGCCACTTACGGGAGCGATTAGGTCAAAGGTAGGATCGAAGGGCTGCAGGGTTAGGATGACGGGTTTGAGATCTTTGTTGGCTTTCTCGATCGTTAACTTGACCTCCGCTTCGGCTGCTTTTTGAGCAATTAATAGCGGAAGTGTCCAGCCATCTACAACGGGTTGATCGTTTACAGCAACCAATTTATCTCCGACTTCAATGCCCGCCAGTTTCGCCAACGAATTCTTAGCGACGGCGGTAATGGCCGAAGGTTTAAAGCCGATCCCTAAAGTTCGCATCGGATTGGGAGGAATGGTAACTGTGTGTTGTTTCAGGTTGTCTCCTTCTTTTCGTTCCACCACCACTTCCACAGGTTTGTAGAAATTAGCTTGGAATTGGCGATTGACTTCATAGCTGAGAATGGCGTCAAAGTTTTTGTTGGGAGCCAAGGCTTTTCCACCGATGGATACAAACTTGTCTCCACTTTTCAAATCAACGGCAGCGATAGCAGGGTTGGCGAAAGTTGCAAACGGTTTGCCAGAAGAAACCTGAGCTAAATTGGTGGAGACAATGCCTAATGCAACAAAACGTCCGTTACCTGAAAATTGTTTGGTGCCGCGAAAAGCGAGTTCGCTTGAGCCTTGGGCGTTCTCTAGTTTGATTGGAATCACCGCCTCCGGATCTTGTAGTCCATCGGTAGCAACTTGCATGCTCATCTCGCGAAAATCCATTTGCTTATCGGGCTCAGACATTGTCCCAATTTGCATAATGTAATCGCCAGGTTGGATACCATTTTCCCAGGCGGGCGAACCAGCAATGACCTGACCAACCACGGTGGGTGTGTAGGGAACGCCGATGGTGTAGGCGATAGCCGCCATAAACACAGCTGAAATAAGGTTCATGATCACACCGGCGCTGATGATAATCATGCGGGCATAAACTGGTTTCGCAGGATACGAACGCGGATCAAGTTTGGGGGCCACAGTTTGCGTTTCGCTCGCCTCTGCACCGACTTTGATTCGCTCGTTTTCCGCTTGAGCATTGCGGGGATCATCGTCTTGACCCAACATCTTCACGTAGCCGCCCAACGGAATGATGCCGATACCATATTCCGTTTCGCCCCATTGGAATTTACCAAGAGTGCGCGGCAACTTGATGGGGCCAATTGAAATGGGAACATCAAAGCCCACATAGAACTTTTCGCACTTCACGCCGAAAAACTTGGCGGCTAAAAAATGCCCCAACTCGTGAATGAAAATCACGAACCCCAAACCCAAGGCAACTTGAAAATAGTTCCAAAAGCGACCAATGAAGAACTCGAGCGAACTCGTGTCTGCGGCAAACAATGGAATCCAAGTGGATAGCTCTACGCTATGAATTAAGTCCACTTCATAACCTCCTGGCGAGCCCAACGATCCAACTCACAAAGTCGCTCAATCGTGGGTGATGATTCATAATGATGTTGATTCAAAATTTCTCGGCATACCGTCGCAATATCGACGAACCGTATCTTTCCGGACAAAAACAAATCGATGGCTGCTTCATTCGAAGCGTTCAATACGGCTCCGGCCGTTCCGCCGGCTTTCGCTACTTCGAATCCCAATTGCAAAGCTGGGAAGCGCTCGAAATCGACTGGCTCCAACTCTAATTGTAGCCGTTTGGTCCAATCCATTCGCAGCGTAGGGGATTGTAGCCGTTTTGGGAATGTCAACGCGTACTGAATTGGGAGTTTCATGTCAGGCGGGCTCATTTGTGCCAAGACGCTGCCATCCTTAAATTCCACCATGGAGTGGATAATGGACTGGGGATGGACCATGACATGGATCTTTTCGGCAGGCATTTGGAACAGCCACCGGGCCTCAATTACTTCGAGGGCCTTGTTCATCATAGTTGCCGAATCGATGGTGATTTTACGCCCCATTTGCCAAGTGGGATGTCGACACGCTTCTTCTACGCTCACATGGGGAAGTTCATTCAGCGGTTTTCGCAAAAAAGGGCCACCGCTGGCGGTCAAGATGATCCGTTCCACCTCATCGACGCCCCCCGCCTGCATCGCTTGAAATATAGCACTATGCTCGCTGTCGACAGGCAGTATTTGGGCGCCACTTTTGGCTGCCGCTTGCAACATGATCGGCCCAGCCACCACCATCGATTCTTTGTTCGCTAAAGCCACCCGTTTCCCATGCTCGACCGCCGCCAGGGTACTTGCCATCCCAGCGCTCCCCACGATCGCTGCGACCACGGTGTCCACCTCGGGTGAGGATGCAAGTTCAACCAGCGCTTCTGCGCCTTCTCGGATTCGCCACTTCTTGCTCCCCGTAAGTGCACTGTCTTTTAGGTTACGCTCATTGGTGGTGTTTTGGGTGGGGTGGGTTTGCTCCCCTGAAATGACTAGCTCTTCTGGTGAGAGGAGTTCGGCCAGTTCGCTCAGGGTGGCCAAGTCACGATGGGCCGTCAACCCAATCGCGCGATACGGAGCTCCCAAGTGTCGGAGAACTTCGCAGGTTGCTTTACCAATACTCCCAGTTGCACCTAGAACGGCTACGTTTTGCCTTGCAGTCACGTCCATGAATTGCCGTACAGCTTGAGAGGGAGTTGGATCAGGAGAAGTCGAAATGTCGCGAATGACGCATTGTAGAGACTGCCAATTGCCTCGCCAACTACAGTGTGCTGATTCGTGACATAGTTCGCACCGGCCTATTCCCGATATTCGTTTCAGTCGGTTGAAAAATGTCCTAACTCAGAGCCCCTGGTGGTCCCTGCGCCCATTTAGTGGAATATGATACCGTAGGCCTGTTGCTAGTGCTCCCCCTTAAACGGTTACGAAAAGGGAAAACAAATCAACTCGCTGATTCGTATACGCTTAAGACGTGCGACTCGCCCGGCGCTGATTCTCGTGTTTACAATTCGGTGCCGCAACTTCGGTAGGACTTCACAAGCTAGGTTTGTCGATGAGTGATTCTTCCAATAATTCGAATCGTAAATCCAACTCGGACCGCAATATTTCTAGTGGGCAAGTTATTTGGTACATCCTATTGGGTGGCATGTTGGTTTTGTTGATCGGAGCGTTTGTTGTCAACAACTCTGGCTACCGATTGGAATACTCGGACTTTGTGCGTCTGGTTGAAGTTACGAAGTATTCACAGCCTGGTTCCACGAATTTGGTGGAAGGTTTCGAAGGCAAAATTGTCATCAACTCCAAGACAAAGAATGAAACCAAGATTGAGTTAAGCAATCTGAAGAACATTCAAATGTCAAACGATTTGATCACTGGCAAAGTTCAGTATCGACTTATCAAACCAGATTCGACTGCGGAAGAAGCTAAGGAAATGGACTTCCGTACGGTCCGCTCATTTACCGACTCGGCAGACAATCAACTCCGTGAAATGCTCACGACGGCAAATATTCCGTACGGTTATTTAGCTCAGTCCGCTTGGGGACAATTTGGTTTCGCGATGATCTTGATGACCGGTTTGATCATCTTTTTTACTTACATGATGCTGAAGCGAATCAGTGGTGTTGGTTCGCCGATGCAATTCGGACGCAGTCGTGGTCGACTGTACGCTCAAGATGATAACGCTACCACATTCAAAGATGTGGCTGGTATCGATGAGGCAGTGGAAGAGGTGAGCGAGATCGTTGACTTCCTCAAGTTTCCGGACAAATATCAGAAGTTAGGTGGTCGTATTCCGAAGGGCGTTTTGCTGGTTGGTCCGCCTGGAACAGGCAAAACGCTTTTGGCCAAAGCGATCGCGGGTGAAGCGGGAGTACCATTCTTCTCGCTCTCCGGTAGCGATTTCGTCGAAATGTTTGTGGGCGTCGGTGCGGCTCGCGTGCGCGATATGTTCCAGCAAGCGGCAAGTAAATCCCCTTGCATCATCTTCATCGATGAACTGGATGCACTCGGTAAAAGCCGTGGTGGCAACATCATGGGTGGTCACGACGAGCGCGAACAAACGTTGAATGCGTTGCTGGTCGAAATGGATGGGTTCGATGCCAATACGGGCATCATTGTCATGGCTGCAACCAACCGTCCTGAAACATTGGACCCTGCCCTGCTCCGTCCTGGTCGATTCGATCGACATGTTTTGGTGGATCGCCCCGACAAAGGTGGACGCGAAGAGATTCTCAAAGTGCATGTCAAGAACGTTAAGCTTGGACCTGATGTGGCGTTGAAAGAAATCGCCAGCATCACTCCTGGTTTTGTCGGCGCAGACTTAGCTAACTTGGTCAACGAAGCGGCATTGCTTGCGGCACGCAAAGGAAAATCTTTGGTGGGCCAAGAAGAGTTTAATGACGGCGTAGAACGTGTTACGGCCGGTTTGGAAAAGAAACGTCGCATCATGAGCGAAGATGAAAAACGACGTGTGGCTTATCACGAAGCTGGGCACGCCTTGTTGGCCTATAGTCTGCCTAATACCGATCCTGTGCATAAGGTTTCTATCATTCCACGCGGATTGGCTGCTCTTGGATACACGATGCAACGTCCCGAAGGTGATCGATACCTTATGACTAAATCCGAACTTGAAGCGCAGATGCAAGTTCTGTTAGCCGGTACGCTCACGGAAGAAATCGTATTCAAGGATATCAGCACAGGCGCCCAAAACGACTTGGAACGCTGTGCGGCTATTGCTCGCAGTATGGTGATGGAGTACGGCATGAGTCGCCTGGGAAGAGTCAATTATCGCGAGTCCAATCGTTCGCCTTTCTTGGCTGGCGGAGGTATGGAACCAACGTCTCGCGAGTACAGCGAGCAAACCTCTCGTGAAATTGATCTCGAAGTGAAACGAATCATTGATGAAGCGGTGTCTTCGACTCATCAAATTTTGATGGAACGTCGAGAAGCACTCGAAGCAGTCACCAAACGGCTGATCGAAGTAGAGTCGATCGATGGCGAAGAATTAAAGCGATTGGTCGAAGCAACGTTGCCTGGCCCACGTGTTGTTCCAGGCACGGATAACGCTGTGGCACGAACTGCCAGCGTTACTCCGTGGGAAAACGGCGGGCGTGATTCGGGCACAGGAACCAACGGAATCGTGGGTACCTAGAACTTTCGAGAACTCAAGCTTTTACTAGAAAAAGCAGCGAACGGGAGGCATGGCAACATGCTTCCCGTTTTTGTTTGCCTGAACCTCTTAGTATGCACTGTTTGCAATATTTTAATTTCAGAAACATCTTCTCATCTGCTCCTTTCCGCAGGCAAGATTCGTTATCATAAAAGTCGATCTTGCATTCACATCTTTGCGAGTCGAACGGCGCTGGCAATCACGGTTGTGGCACTCACCGCTTGGACATCCGTTTTGACGGTGTGAAAATCGAGAGTTGCTCCATTGTCAGATAGATAGACGGATAGACGAAACTATGGATTCTTCATCGACCAAGCCAAAAGGATTGAGTCAATTCTTTCTTGGTTCTGGCTGTCTCTGGATGCTGGTAACGATGGCCATCAGTGGCGTGCTGTTGGTATTTAATGCGGTCTTCTGCATTTCACTCTATTTCGGCTTTGTGTCACAACTCGATGATGCAGGTGGCGGACTACGCGGCTGGTTGGAAAGTTCAGCCGTTAGTCAGTTGTTTATGTTTGTGACGCCGGTTCTCATATTGGCTATTCAATGGTTATTGTTCGATGCTTTTCGCGATCATTTTTCGCATCGCAATGCACGCGATCGACGTTAGCCTTTTCGCGAAAGATTCAAGGAAGAAGACAATGCGGTTAGTGTTGGTACGACATGCTCAGTCAGCCAATAATGCTCTCCCGGATCATCAAAGAGTTCATGATCCGGGGCTCACGGATTTGGGACTCGAACAAGCTGAGCAATTGGGGGCGTGGATGAAATCGATGCCCATCACGGCACTTTGGTGCAGTCCCTTTAAACGTTCGCTCGACACAACCGAAGCAATTCGACGAAGATGCTCACTCACTCCATATGTTCACATCGACCTCCATGAACTCGGTGGATGTTACAGCGGCTATCAGGCGATCGGTCGACAGGGTGAAGCGGGGATGGGAGCCTCGGAGTTGAGGAAACTATATCCCGCTTATGAAATTGATTCGCAAATTACCGAAGATGGATGGTGGTTTAGAAAGCCCTTTGAATCGCAATCGCTCTGTGACCAACGTACCGCTCGCGTAATCGATTGGTTCAAGTCGCAATTGAAGCATGCTACCGACTATGCTGTGGCCGTTATTCACGCCGATTTCAAAAGGCTCATCCTCAAGCAGATGTTGTCGCCAGGACTCGATGTGGAAAATCTTGGTCCAATCTTTAATGCTTCGGCAACCGCCCTGCGTTGGGACGGAAAAGCCTGGACACTCGATTTCTTTAACTCGATCAGTCACCTTCCCTATTCGTTGCATTCCGAATGAGCTCTGAAAACTCTTTATCATGCAAGTCGGTTAACCCAGTGGATTTCTCGCTTCTTCGACAGCAGCGTATTCAATGGCGCTTGGAGTTCGAAGCTGTCGTCGTTTCGCTGCGCATCAGAGTCTGATATGGTTGCTTCGATGGCTTGTATGCGAACCGATTTCAAAAGCCCAAAGTCATCGAAGTACTCAGAATGAAACATCCCCAAGACTTGTTGGGCGATGAGGGCGTTCAGACGCGGGCTGTTCGGTCGACGGTCTAGCTGGCCACTGATGTTCCCGCGGAGGCCCGCCAAGAGCAGGCTCCACCATAAGCGTTTGCTGATTTCATTGGTATCGCCAAATTGACTCTTCCGGGCCTCCTCAATTTGTTCTTCTGAAAAACAATATGGAAGCACGTCGATGTCGATTGGCATACACCCCAGGATTTGATCGACCCAGCGTTCCAGTAAAAAGCGTAGGCGGTTGAGATGCACTGAGAGTTCGACGGGCAAGCCTGGCGCATAGAGCATCAAGTGCAGGCAGCGGTTTCTGGCTTCGCTGTGCGACACGAAAATATTTCTCGCGATCGGATGAGCATCTTCATCCAGTTGCGTTCTTTCGAGGAAAGAAGTGTGGCTAGCCAGATAGCGCGTTAACATCTCGCTCAACAAGACTTCTTCGATCACGGGTTGGGCTTCGGCCCATAAAGCGGCACGGCGTATGGCGCCGGGGCGATCGAGATGTTCTTTGATTCGATGCAGTTGTTCATGCCATTGATTGATGCGTTGGCGACTGTAGGTCCAATAGTCCTTGATCATTCGATTTGGGAGCGCCGTTGGCTTTCGGTTCCAAATTGGTCCTTGAATTGCCATCGCTGCAGTTAGTTCGATCAGCCACAATGCATGCATAGGTCTGTCCGCAATTACGGGAAAAAATCGCGTCGGCAAAGGTCGCCGAATTGGATTGCTGCGGAAAGTAGAGCAATCAGCGGGCCGAGGATTTTGGTTGGGTGTTTTGTGGTCGTAAGTCGTTGTTTTGTAATGATTTACGCTGACTGGTGGTTTGCGTGCGACGCGGGAGATGTCGATTTATGGCACCATAATGTTGCCAATTCGAAACGCGAGCGACTTCAAGATCATCATTGATTTTCTGTCTGGTCATGGCAAATGAACTTTGGTAGTTAGCCAACCTGACGCGCTGTTTCGTGCGCGGTGGGCAACGTATGTGGCTGAAACTGGACCATGGTTCTGTTTGGCTGAATCCGAAATTCGTTCATTCCGTGGTGAGGAAGATGATTATGAACCGCAAAGGCTTGCGAAAGCTATTTAGCGCGGCATTGATTGCAGTTTGTTTCGGTCATGCGACCACTGCTTTTGCTGATCCTCCTTCTTTTTTGGCGATGTTCCGCAAGCAACCAACGGTGAACGATCTGGTTCTAAAGGATGTTCACGGCCCATGGTTAATTTATGCTTACACCTTCACTGGGGCTGATGCAGAAGCTCGCGCCCAGGCCTTAGCTTTTGAGCTGCGTCAAACGCTAAAGATGAACGCCTTTGTGCATGCGAAGAGTTTTGATTATGCCAAAGAGGTTGGACAAGAACGCGTTACGGCTGATGGTCGTGTCTTCAAAGTGAAGCCCATGAATGATCAGGCGACTAATGGTTACGCCGTGCTGGTTGGCGAGTTTGATTCGATCGACAATCCGGCTGTGAAAGAGAAACTGAAGATCATCAAATACATGCAGCCCAAGTGTTTGGAAAAAAACAAGGGTGATTTGAATGGTGACAACAAAATCGAAAGCAATGAATGGGTAGATGCTTATCGTCGTTTCATTTGGAAGAGAACCGATGACGAAGAGCGAAAAGCGAAGGGGCCGATGGGAACAGCCTTCATCACCAAGAATCCTTTGCTCCCAGAGGAATTCTTTCAAGCTCCTAAAGTCGATGACTTTATCGTCGGCATTAACAAAGAAGCGGAATTTTCACTTCTTACTTGCCCCAAACGCTATACGGTTCGTGTTGCCAGCTTTAGCCTGTCTCAAGCAATTAGTTTGGGCGAAAAGGATCCTAAGGGCGAGTTGAAAACCAGCGAAAAGAACCACGAAATTCAAGCAGCTCGGGCTCATAAGCTCGCCGCAGCCCTGCGCAAACAAGGTGTCGAGGCGTACGAATTCCATGATCGCTATGGGAGCATGGTGACCGTCGGCGGTTTTGATTCCTTGGGTGTTACCAATTCCGAAGGCACGATGGTCTATGACTCACAGATTATTGAAACGATGAGTCGTTACTGTGGCGTTCAAAAATACGAACAGACGCCTTATGGAACAGTCCCTGTTCCGAACAGCCTAGACAATGTACCTTTCGATATCGAAGCTAAGCCGATTGCTGTGCCTCGTGCCCAGACGAGATCGATTTACGCTGGATCATTACTGGGACGCTGAGCGGCCAGGCGATCGCGATAAACTCGCAGTCCGTTGAGTGCATGATATAGACTGCCGCATTCCAAATCTTGCTCGGTTGTTAAGTCGAGCAATTCACAGATCCGTTGCGCGGCGCGTTGGATCCAACGCTCGCGCAACATTTCATCTGGTGCAGCGATTACCACAAACTCGAAGAGATGGCCTGACGAAGAGAGTCGTTGGACTAAGTCGGCGGTTGCTCCCGGACGTTCAAAGAAATGGCTCGATAAGCTTCCATCACGGTTTTGCCAACGGCGGACTTTATCGATTTCTGCATCAAGCCGTTGTCGAGTGGCAAGCCATATTCCGTCGAGCTTTCCACCATTGGCAAGATGGGTATCGAGAGCCATCGCCAAAGCCTCAAGTCGATGTGTGCCACCGCAGGCGGCTGTGACTAGATCTTCGTTGAGTTCAAACTCGACCATGGTTTCCCAATCCCAGGTGTTACCATCTCGGGCAACCCATTTTCGTTCGGTGGGAAAGTAGTGGCTTAGCGCGATAAGTGTCCACGCATACTCGGCAGTTACGTTTCTTGATACATCATACTGCGATTGTCGAAGCCAATCTTCAATCGTGAAAGTCGCTTCGCCGATTTTGATTTCTGCTTCTTTCGGAACTCCGGCTTGTGCCATGATTGCCAACCATTGATCGACATGACCTTGGCCATAATAGTCCGCTTCTGAGAGGCGAGTGATAACGCCTTTGCGTTTGGTCGTGGGGATTGTATCGCCCGGGTACAGTTCCCAGCCCAAGATAGAGCCTCCCCCTAGTAAATGTGCCAACAGATTAACGGGTTGTCCATTATTCTGGACCGTTAGCTGTTCGCCATAGGGGAGAAAGCCATGCATGATTTGCCAAGCGGCATGGCGTTGCAAAGAGAGTTGTCGGCGGGTCAGCTCTCGATTGAGAGTGGCGTCGAGTCGCCCGATGTCTATCAGTGCGGTATCTGTCGCCGGTTTGTTGCCCACTTCGGTGGCGTCGAAAGAATTTTGAACTACCGACGGAGCGCAGCTCATAAGGCAGCATCCAGCCAAGAGTATCGCAAGCCTGCGTAGCCAATGAGGTCGAACGGATTGCGAATTGGGCGCCAAATTCATGACACAACTCTTTAGGTGACACGCACGTAGAAACACGGAAGGAATGATGCGATTCAGCTTGTTCGCAATGTTTGTCAAAGTCAATTCATGGAGCCCATTTACGGATCAATTGGCAAGGAATTTGCATCACTTGTACACTGAGCGAGAAGCGATTTCGGTTCGGCCATTTTGGCATTGGACAAAACGCTATAATCTCAAGTAACCCGATTTAAGTACACTATTTGGGACGCCCTTTGATATGTTCTACTTCGATTTCATGTTGGTGCTGTTCACATTACCAGCGGTTTTGTTGGCGATGTTCGCACAATATCGAGTTTCTTCTGCCTATCGCCAAATGTCACAAGTGCGCGCGCGGATGAGCGGATTCCACGCAGCTCGGAAAATATTGGACGACTCGGGGCTTTACGATGTGAACATCGAGCAGATTCCGGGCGAGATGTCTGACCATTATGATCCGCGACAAAAAGTGTTGCGATTGAGCCCTGGTGTTTACCAAGGCCATTCGATGGCAGCTGTCGGTATAGCCGCCCACGAGGCTGGACATGCCATACAAGATGCTAAACATTATGCGCCTCTCAAGATCCGCAATATGGCCGTTCCGGTTGCCAGCATCGGCAGCAATTTTGGAATGTTTGCCATCATGATCGGTTTTTCATTGCTCTTCTCGGGCATCGCGCTCGGAAAACTTGTCATGCTGGTGGGCATCCTCATGTTTGCCGGTGTAGTCGCCTTTCAGTTGATTAACTTACCCGTTGAGTTCGATGCCAGTGCTCGTGCAAAAACTGAATTGGTAAACCTTGGAATCATTACAGGTCCTGAACTTCCTTATGTGAGCAAGGTGCTCAATGCGGCAGCCCTGACGTATGTGGCAGCGACCCTACATAGTGTGTTGACGCTGCTCTATTACATCATGCGTTATTCGAGTGCGACCTCCAATGATCGCTGATCTCAACGCTGGATGGGGGTGACGCATCGCCGAACGCTAATGGCTAAGTGCCATGCCGCTTGGCAAAACCACCTTCCTGGAATTGGCTAATACCGCCAATTCGCACACGTCGTTGTCCCGGATTAGAAGTACGTCGCAAGCTTGCAACGCGAAGAATCCCAGCCACCTGCAAAACTACATGGCGATCGTTTGGTGGGTTGTCCAATGCAGCTTCAAGAGAGTGACTTGTTTGTCACCGCCGTGATACTGTAGCAGTTCATCAGCCCAGCGTAGTTCTTGGCTGGAAGGATTTCGGCCGAGAGCATGTTGTACAAGCTGAGGCCATGTTAGCTTCGATTTCAGCAAACGACTCACGAGTTGTTGATGGAACGAATCGGAATCGGCGCTCGCATGTAAGCGGAGGTTTTGTTGCCAAGCTGGCAACGGTTCATCGCTAAGCGTAGCCGGATTTTGGTTTGGCAGCGATTGCGTGGGCATAGGCTGTGCCAACACGGTGCGACGCAATGAATTGCCCGCCTCTTCCCGCTCGAACCGCACAAGATTTTGCAAAACGTCTCGACCGTTTGTTTCAGGGATATTACGCGCCTCAGATAGTTCTAAGCGGCGGTAGTTGGCAAACAGATTCTCAGAATTTCGAATGTCGCGCAATTCTGTTTCCGACGCCAATAACCAATCCCGTTGTGTAATGACCCGTGAAGGAGTGGCAAATGGTTGGCTCGCCGAAACCCACAGTACCAATCTCGATAGGTCATAACGATGCACGCGGAACTGTTGGGCGAGCGTTTTCAGGAGCTTTTGACGCGCTGCATGAGTTGGATCTTCTACAGCCGCTTCGTTGGATACAAGTGGAGCACCGAAAACCAATTTCCAGGTCATATTCACGGCGCCTTCGGCCAGTATAGGGCTAGTGCTTAACCATTTGGCAAATGCATCGCGACGTTGTTCTGGTGGGAGAGAATCGATGGATTCTCCATTGGGCAAAGCAGCGGTCGCCGCTTTAAGAGTTCCATCTTTGCGTTCAAAGAAGTATTCTGGCTTTTCCCCCAAATTCAAAGCCGCCAACATGGACCAATAGGTAGCTTGAGACGTTTCTGGGCTACTTCCTTGATCATGGCACTGGCTGCATTGCAGCGACTGGTTGAGCCAAAGTGTGCTCACCCGCTGAGCCACTTTATGTCCATGCGGATCTTGCAAAGCGGTCAGCCAATAGTTTTCGGGACGTCCACTGTTGGCCTCGCCATTCTTGGCTGAAACAACATTGGCCGTTAAGAGTTTGAATACGACTTCATTGTAAGGGGTTCGCTGAGCGATGTTTTGAGTGAGCCAAACTTCAAAGTCTTCTCGCCACTGCGCTGTTTCTTCATTTTCTTCAGGTACCAAAGCGGTTGCAATTTGTTTAGCGAAGTACCGCGAAAACCGTTCGCTCGAAGTTGCTTGTTGAAGCAGGTAGTTTCGTTTGTTTGGATCTTCTGTTTGTTTGAACAATTCCACTTGTGAAGAAGATGGAGTCGTATTCAACAGAACAGACGCAGTTCGTTGCAGCCATTCTTTGTCATCGATCGTGCTAACAGGTTTTACTTTGTACTGATCCCAAAGCGATGTGAAAGCCGTGTTGATTTCGGCGACAATTTCAGTGTCTGACAAAGCAACATCTGTGTCAGGGACTGCGTTTTCTAATGGGAGAGTAGGCATCGCATCTGGCTCAACGACGGCGAAGGGTAGCCCATTGATGTCCAGACGCTCCGGACTTGGCAATGGGTTTTCTTTCGGAACAGTTGGAGCGATGGGCTCTTTCGGAAGCGTGGCATTTCCAGAAGAGGCAACTTTCTGAGTGTTTGCTTCCGGTAGCGTTGGAGTTGGGCGATCCTGCTTAGCAATGTTTGCGGAGGAACGATAAAGTTCGGGGAAGGCGGCAAATAGGGCAACTATCGCCAAGATGCATGCTGCCATGCCAATCCATAAAGCAGCAGTCTGTCGGTTCTTTTTACCTGCTCCGCTTCCGCCATCATAACGCTTCAAACTGGAATTTGAATTGGAAACTAAGGCCGATGGTTGAGAGCTGGATTGGACGGGATGTGACGATTCGACGGGCGGAATGTGAACCACCTGTTGCCACCACGAACGATCTTGGTCCGCGTCATCGGGGACTTCTGGAAGCGGGATATCCGAATGCGTGTTTTCAGCCTGACGTTGAGCCAAACGAGACATGATCCGATTGCTCAAATCAGGAGGTGTCTCTCCCGAGATGATCTCATCAAGAAAGCTATCGAGTATTTGATCGGACCATTGATCGTTCATTTTAATTTGCTTTCCAAACACTCACGCAGTTGTGCTTTTGCTCGCTGCATTAAGTTTTTCGCTCCATGTTCGGAGATGCCGAGCTCTGATCCAATTTCGGTACGACTAATGTCATCCGCAAATCGTTTTCGGAGGGCTAGTTGGGCGCGCTCTGTGAGTCGTCCCATGCATTCCCTTAGTGCTTCGACGGTTCCGTCGCCGTTGTCAAAACCTGCCCACCGTGTCCAAGCTTCTTCTAAATCAGAGGCTCGTTCGGTGACCGAAACTTTGCTTGCTCTGCGTCGTTGCGAAATGAACAAATTGTGGGCAACTCGGCGGAGGTAAGCTCCCGTTGCTGCATCATTTCTATGTTCAAACGGTCGACAGAAGACTCGCAAGAATGTTTCTTGAATGAGATCTTCTGCCGTTGCTGAATCACACCCAAGGGCTCGAAGGTATCGCCATAAACCAACTTGATGTTGGCGGATGAGCGATACTAAATCCAAGCTCGATGAGCTGCTTACGTTGCTTTCTGATTCAGGATTCAATGGGCTGCCACCTCCCTGTGGCTGGTTGTCACCGGGGTCTTCCATAGACGAACCAGCCACTTGCGTGGGAGGGTGTTCCGACATTAAATCCATCCGAACCTACAAGCGAGTTACGCCAATAGTCCGTTGATGATCTTACCGCTGTTGGCAATCTTCATCGGACGACCATTCTTGCTGGTATAAGTGGTTTCCAGCGAGATGCCCAACGCTTTGCAAACGGTGGCCATCAAATCTTCTGACGAATATGGTTCTGTGATAACAGCAGTTCCATCTTCACTGGTTTCACCAACGGCGATACCACCCTTGATACCTGCACCACCGACGACCACGCTCCAAGCGCGAGCCCAGTGATCTCGGCCCGTGTCAGCGTTGATGTTTGGTGTGCGGCTGAATTCGCCCATCCATATAATCGCTGTGTCTTCGAGCAACCCACGTTGCGACAAGTCTTCAACCAAAGCGCTCATGGCTCGGTCAAGAACTGGAAGACGATCATCTTTGAGTGTATTGAAGATGTCAGCATGGTTGTCCCAGCCGCCCAAATCCACTTCGACAAATGGAACGCCAGCTTCAACCAAACGGCGAGCCATCAAGCAACCCTGGCCAAAGTTATTTTTGCCATAGCGCTCTTGGACGGCTTCTGGCTCGGTCTCAACTCGGAAAGCCTGCATCTGTGCGCTGGTCATCAAATCCAGTGTCTTCTTCAGAACCTTGCGATGATCTTCCGACGCTGTACCGCGTTGTTGCGAAATAAAACCTGTTTCGATCAAGTCGAGGGCGGCCATGCGTTGGATCAGACGCTTCTCATTCAACTGCATTTCGAGGTTGCGAATACGACCGTTGCTGCTCACCGTAAACGGTGCCCATGCCATACCCAAGAAGCCAGGTCCTTCGCTGGCGCCACCGACCGAAATGAATGGAGGGATTTCCAATTCTGGTCGTTGATGCATCAGTTCGTGTGAAAGAACCGAACCATAGCTTGGGTATTCAACGTTTGGATTGGGAACATAACCAGTGTGCATGTAGTAGCGACCACGATTATGGTCGGCTTCACGTGTGCTCATCGAACGCACGATCGCCATGTGATGCATTTGTTGAGCCATCATAGGGAGATGTTCGGAGATCTGAACATCACCACTGGTCTTGATTTGTTGGAACGGACCACCTGTGATCGCTCCTGGCTTTAGATCCCACAAGTCCATGGTGGAGGGACCGCCCCCCATCCACAACAAGATGGCTGACTTTTTCGACTTCTTCAAATCATCGGCATGAACTCGAAGCGAATGTCCAAGTGCTAGCGAAGAGCCAAGCATCGCTGAAGCGCCAGCCAGGTGCTTCATGAAGTGGCGACGTGTCATACCCGTAGGTGTTAGAAAAGAAGGTACCATGAACTTTGCTCCACGCTTCTCAATGATTGATGATAAACTCGTTACTATTCAAAATCGCCCACCACATGTCTTGCAGCATTTCATCCACTTTTCCTTCACGGGCTTGCAGGAGCTTCACTGAAACAGCTAGCTCTTCTGCTCGTGCTTTACGAGCCAAACCCACAAGGAACAACTGGTTGACTTTCTCTTGGTTCTTCGTGGGTGCATCGGCTAGTTGTTTCAACCAACTACCCTTGTCCAGCGAAGTCGCTTGTTGCACTAACTCCCCATTGAACATCATCAATGCTTGTGGAATCGTGCCGTTAAATGTCGTTGCTTCATCGCCTTCATCCGTGCCGAAAGCAATGATGAATTGGCGTAACCACATATCTCGTTGACGTTGTTGTTGATCGAGATTCCCCTTGGATGCGTTCGTTCCAGCTACGACTACTAGCGACTGATACAACTCTTCAGCTTGCATCTGACGTGTGTAAAAGTGAGTGAACTTTGGTGATTCGCCCGATGCTGGATCATCTTTTTGATTGTCTTTGGTAGCTCGGCTACTCAATTGATAGGGTTGTGAAAGCACAATCCACTTGATCAACGCCTTGTTGTCGTAGCTTGCCTTTTTGAACTCTTGAGCCAATTGTTCTAATAACTCAGGGTGGGATGATGGATTGTGAGGACCTAAGTCGTCGATGGGGCGCGTAAAGCCGTATCCCATGAAATGTGACCACATCCGGTTCACGGCCATCTTAGGCAGGAACTCGCTTTGCAAAACCAGCTTGCCAAGTTCAAGGCGGCGATTGACTTCAGTCACATATCCACTCTTGCCAATTTCCGTGCCGTCCACAAAAACGGGGAATGCAACCTTGGTAAGACCATTGCGAAGTTGATAAAAAATTTCGGCTTCGCTCGGTTGTCCACCTTCACCAGCAAAATCTTGATCGACAAGTTCGGCGTGATCGATATCACGACCACCTGGAACAAATCGGCGTAGAGCGCGGGTCTGGCGGAAGAACGCATTGAACTCCCAAAACTTTTGTTGCTTCCATTGATTGAATGGATGGTTGTGGCACTGAGTGCACTGTACTTGCAATCCAAGGAAAACTTTCGAAACCGCTGCAGTAGCCTGTACAGCCATTTCTTCATTGACTTTCATCACCAAGAAATTGGCTGCACCATTGAAGTTGTCGGTGCCCGGTTTGGTACTACCTGTTGCTGTAACTAACTCAAATACCATCCGGTCATACGGCTTATTGCGAGCGAAGGAGTCTCGCAAATATTTGAGCATACCGTCGCGGCTGATAAGCGTATCATCTTCCATGCCACCGTTGCGACCAATCAAAACGTTTGTCCAAACCGTACTCCAATTTGCGGCATACTCTTCTGTGTACGCTGGATCGTTAAGCAGTTTGTCGACGAGCTTTTCTCGCTTGTCTTTAGATTTGTCTTTTACGAAGGTATCCAATTCAGTGATGCTAGGAATTCGACCCAGCACGTCTAAATAAACTCGACGGCACCATTTTCCATCTTCTTCTGGTGGGGAGGGCTTAACACCATGATCGGCCCAAGCCTTTGCGATCTCTGAGTTGATTAGGCCGGTCGGGGTGTTATCTGTTTCTGCATTTTCCGTGGCCTGTGGGGCGTCGGTCGTTTCTTTCGCAGGAGCTGCCTCGTCTTGAGGAGCAGCCTGGATCAGAGGATCGCACGACAGTGCCAGCAGCGACGCTGCCAGAAAACAAAAACAATTTTTAAATTTGCTAGCCATAGCATTCTTAACCAAAGGAGTGTTCCCGTCGTGCAGGGGCTTTACTAACGATACAGCGACCGCAACTCCTTTAGTGTACTCAGTTTTCTCAGCTTGTTGCACGTTATTGGTGTACGGATTTTGGTGTAAAGTGTTCTCGGGCACACCCAAAGGTGGTGGTTGGTAAACTTTGACGTTTTTAACGAAAGTAGGGCGACAATCTTTTATGGATTAGGGGGATTGTGACGAAGATAGGGGTGGTAGCGGTACGTCCCGATTTTCCGCCAGAGCTGTCGAAAAGATGCGACACACGGAAAATCGCTTTGATTCAGGTGCCATGGAAGGGCCCGTACGGTGAAAACGACACTTCGCAGCATTTTCCAGTCCATAATCGTGGTCAATATTGCCACTGTCGCAATGTCGCAACAGTTGCCGCAGTATGCTGGAAATACCCCGACTGGGGCGGTTTCAATTCAGGTGGACAATGACGCGTCGCGGTTGCAGTTCTATGATCTGCCACCCGATATAGTGGCTGCTGTAGCAGCTCGTCTTCAACTTGATTTCGCCAACAATCCGCGGGTTCGAGTCAGTACCGAACCGCAAACCGGGCGTTTGATGGTGATGGCACCCAGTTCTGTGCAGGCGCAAATCGCCGGCAAGATGCAACAGCTTCGGCAAGAGGCGTCACAGTTGGGGCTCAACAAATTCGGTGGTGTTCGCCCTGATGCCTACACTCAAAACAGCTACGCTCTAAAGAACCTTACTTGGCGCGAATTTGAAGATGCGGTTCGAACCGTCGCCGGTCCTAAGGTGACTGTAAACACCGAGCGAAATGGTGAGTTGGCTCAGTTCCGAATCCCGAGCCCAACGGGTCTCCAGGACATTCTTCAAGTCGATCGTCGTCTCAATCAAGTCAACCTGCAGGGAAGTATTCCGGCTGTCGCTGGTTGGATGCAAGTCGTTCATGCATTGGACCAAGCCCAAAAAACGGGTGCTCCAGCTACACATATTCTTAATCTTGGTCCAGCCGATCCTGAAAGCGTGAAACGTGCCGTTCGCCTCGTGAGCTTTGCATCACAACAGCAGAATGGACAAGAAGACGAAGAGAATGCAGAGGCGATGTTGAATCAACCGCAACTGCAGCAGCCCGAGGATCCTGCGACAGCGATCGGCACTATCGATACGCTGAATGCGCAGTCAGGTTTGTTCGGCAATGTTCAATTGGAATTCGTCAACGAACTCGGCATTGTGATTGTTCGCGGTAACAAACGCGACGTGCAACGCGTCTTGGAAGTGATCGATCAAATCAAACAACAGAGCGATCAAACCAAACCGGAAATTGAAGTGCTGGTGCTCAAGCATGCAGATAGCGTGGCTTTGGGAACCTTAGTGCGTGATCTCTATCAGCAAGTCTTGGCTTCGCGTACTGGCACGGTAAGCATTACGCCTCTAGGTCAGCCCAACGCATTGTTGTTGATCGGTCGTAAGGAAGCGTTGGTAGGACTTAAGGAATTGCTGGACAAGCTGGATCAACCGCTTGATCCATCGTCACAATTGCGAGTCTTCCGCTTGATCAACGCATCGGCCGTAGATGCAGAAACTACAGTACGCGGTTTCTTTGTTGAGCGTCCTGGTAGTGCTGATACGGAGCGAACTGCCTTAGGTGTTCGCGTCAAGGTAACCGCCGATTACCGCACGAACTCATTGATTATTCAGGCAAGTCCTCGAGATATGATCGAGGTGGCCAAGTTGGTTGAAGAAATTGATGTGGAAAGCACTACAGCTCAAAATGAGATGCGAGTCTTCCAGTTGCGAAATTCGATTGCAACCGATCTGGAGCCCGTGTTGCAAGCCGCGATTACTGGGCAAGCGGCCGCTGGACAAATCCAAGGTGGTGGTGGCGGAGCGGGTGGTGCGACCACCGGTCGAGCCACGCCAATTAGTTCGAAGCTCACCATGATCACTACAGACGGAAATGGTGGCGAGACAATCGACTCCGGTATCTTGGCTGGCGTCGTGGTTACTGCCAACGCTGCGAACAATACGATTGTGGTTCGGGCTCCTGCCAAGAGCATGGCCTTGATCGCAACCTTGATTGAACAGCTTGACCAACTGCCAGGTGCGGAAGCGGCGATCAAAGTATTTACCATCAAAAACGGTGACGCGACAAGTTTGGCAACCGTCGTTCAACAGCTCTTCGGTCTCCCAGTCACTGCTGGTGCGGGAACAACCGGTGGTTTGTTTGGTCTAGGTGGTCAGCAGAACTTAGGTCTAACAACGGGTGGTGAAAGCAGTTTGATCCAATTGCGTGTGTCGGTCGACACGCGTACCAATAGCGTGATTGCATCCGGATCAGCATCGGACTTGGAGGTCATCGAAGTTCTGTTGTTGCGATTGGATGAAGAAGGTGTTTCGGATCGTATTACCGAAGTCATTTGGTTGCGAAACGCTGCTGCGGACGATGTGGCAACCGCGCTAAATAACTTCCTAACAACTCAGCGTCAGATCGTTCAGCAGACATTGTTGTTCAATCAATCTATTACTCGAACAGAACAGTTCGATCGCGAAATCATTGTGGTGCCCGAAGCAGCCACGAATAGTTTGGTGATCAGTGCCTCGCCTCGATATTACCAGACGATTCGCAGCGTCATCGAGTCTCTCGATCGTCGCCCACCGATGGTGATGGTTCAGGTGTTGATTGCAGAAGTTGCTTTGGACGACGGTTTTGAATGGGGAGCTGAACTCGGCTTACAAGATTCTCTGTTGTTTGACCGCAGCGTGGCCACCGGCACCTCCTTGGCACCAGGTTTCAATTTCAACGGACAAGCTTTGGGCAATGCGAGCTCGGCAGGTTCGCTGGCAACGCGTAATGACTTGGCTGGACAAGCGACCTCGTCCTTCAATTTGGGAAGAGCTGGACAATTCGGTTACGGTGGTTTAGTTCTCTCTGCTGCGAGTGATTCGGTGAACATTCTGTTGCGAACCTTGCATGACGCAGCTCGTTTGCAAGTTCTCAGCCGTCCACAAATCATGACCTTGGATGGGCAACCAGCTCGAATTCAAGTGGGGCAAACGGTGCCTCGTGTATCAAGTGTGACCACCACGAACGCTGGTTTCCAATCGGGTGTGACTGAAGAAGACGTCGGTTTGATCATGGATATCACGCCACGAGTCAACCAAGATGGTTTGATCGTGATGAATGTGGCTGTAGAACGCTCGTCACTTTCAAACACCCAAGGTATTCAGATCGCGGTGTCCGCAGATGGTACACCTGTTACCTCGCCGATCATTAACCGTACGCAAGCTGATACAGTGATTAGTGCCTACAACGGACAAACGGTTGTGTTTGCAGGATTGATCACCAAGCAACGTGAATCGGCTTCGCGTCGCATTCCATACCTCGCGGATATTCCTGTCCTTGGTTTGTTGTTCCGCTCAGATATCGAAGTTGAGAAACGAACGGAACTGCTCATTATCATGACTCCTCGCCTTGCTAACCTCGAAGAAGAATTAAATATCTTGAAGGAAGTAGAATCTTCACGCATGAGCTGGTGTTTGGCTGACATCCTCGAAATGCACGGTGATGTTGGTTTGAACGGCGGTCATGGTTTGTGGGGCCCAACGGCCGGAGCAATGATGTATCCAGAAATGCCACAGACCATCATCGATGGAGCTGAGCAATCCATCTTGCAACGTGAACGCTACAAGCAAAAGGCGGCTGAAGAAACTGAGTACATGGAAGGTGAACCTGTACCTGCAGTGCCTGATTCGAGCGGAGTTGTGGATCCTGCAAGCATCGATCCAGCCTCCTACTATGGAAACGGCGATGTCAATGCAACTCAAGCTGGATTCTACTCACCGCAGCGAACTGGATCACAGATGGGCCCACAGACTCAATTCCAAAACGGATTGTCACAGCCACAGATGCCTGGCAACTATGTGCCAGCCAATCCCAATGGAGCTCCGCAGACTTTTCAACCGATGCAGCCGCAGGGAACAAGCGGACGTTAGCAGGTTGTTGGTAGGCAACGAAGTTTTGTGAGCAACCAGAGATCAAATATCAGTGTTTCAAGGAAGAAACAACATGTATCAATCAACTCGAATCTCTCTTCTTTTGCTGCTGACCGCCGTCGGCTTAAGCACCGGTTGCACCACGTTTGGCGATTGGGGTAAAGCAAAAGATTATGTCGAGTGGCCATTGAGTCGCTTCGCCAAAGATTACCAAAGACCGCAACGCATTGCGGTCATTTGGAGTCCCGATGTGATGACAACTCCTGGCCAACCTGCCATGCGAGGATTCGGTGGTCGTCTCTACTTCTATAACGAGAAGAGCGTCGCTGTGCCTGTGAAAGGCGAGTTGATGATTTATGGCTATGAAGAGCCCGCGCCTAACATCACTTTGACGTCCGCTCCAAGTCCTGAGAAGAAAACTGTTCCCGATAAAAAGTTTAAATTCTCGCCAGAGCAGTTTGCAGAACGCTTCAGCAAGTCGGACCTCGGTGCCTCTTACAGCATCTGGATTCCGTGGGATGAAGCGGGTGGAAATGTGAAACGCGTTTCGTTGATTCCGATCTTCAAAATGGAAGGGGAGCAGGTGGTTTATGGCGACCCTGCTGAGCTAACTCTTCCAGGTCGAACACCCGAAGCGGTGATGGCTCGGTCGCAATCGTATCCAGCGGTTAATGGAATCATCAATGGTTCGACAGGAACATACCAGTCCATGCAAGCTGGTATGCAAAAGCCAATGACACAACAAGCGATGTTGCAATCGGCTGGTGTGAATGGTGTCCCAATGAATAATTCGATGCCACAACAGCCAATGAACAACTATCCGCAAACGGTTTATCCTGCAGGGATGCCTGGCAGTTCAGCTGGCCCGCAGTCAAATCAAGCCAATGAGGTGTTGCTCAATGGGGTAACTGCAGCGAATTACAATACGCAGGTTTCCTATCCAGGTGCTGTAAATCAAGCATCGTTCCAAGGAGCAGGCAACATGAATGCTCCGTTTGGCAACATGCCCAACAGCGGTTTGAAGACAACAACGATTCAGATGCCATCGCGCAATGGTAATCGTTTTGGGCCAACATCATCAGCTCCCATGGGCAATCCGAACATGGGCTCAGCAGTCAACCCACTCACACCCACCGCGCAAACGATGATGCAGATGCAAGCGGCAGGTATTGATCCGCAGACACAAGCCGCCATGATGGGCCAAAGCAATAACCCTGGAATGCAGACGATGAATCCAGCTCAATATGGAAACATGCAAATGGCAAACGGCCAAGCCACCAGTGGGCAAATGATGAATGGTCAGTTTGTAAACAACGCTGTGAATCCACAAGTTCAAAATGGATTTCAGCAACCCATGGTGAACAACGGGCAGGCTACTTCGAGCCCTCAGTTGCAACAACTTCCAAACGATTTTGGACCGAGGAAACGCCAGGCTCGAGTAAGATAAGTTTCTCGGCCATTCTCTTGTCTTCCGCAGTAGCAACATTACCTGTTAATGTTGCTACTCCATTTTCAAAGTTCAAATCAACACCATTGAACTTTTCTGGAAGTGGAATTCGATTCCAGCGGGCTGATACAGTTTGGGCAACTCGTGCGGGTGGAACCTTCGTGTGAGGGAATCGAACTTTCACGGTGGCACGGATTGTGGCTTTACTGTTACGGCTATTATTCTGTTGGCCGAATTGGCTGTTCATGCCGCGGGAATTCATCCCTCCCATGCCCATGCCGCCCATTCCCATGCTCATCCCCATCCCCATTCCCATGCCGCCCATTCCAGATCGGCCCATACCAGACATGCCCGACATGCCTGTGGTTCCTGTTGAGGAGCGACCTACAAACCCAGTTTCGCCACTGCGACCAACAAATGCTCCGCGATCGATAGGCTGGAATTCACCTGTAGTTGTAGTTCCCGTTCCTGAAGTGCGGCTGGATGATGATGAGGTTGTGCGCGACGAATTGACGGCACTGCTGGATGTTGCCGATGTGCGATTCGATTGAGCATAAATCGAAGAAGTAGCAAACAGGATCAACATTCCGCAAATAGCGATTGGTCGAAACATGGCAAAACCTGCTATGAATTTGGTCCATCCATCCGCGATGGAGAGATCTAAAATGTGCTGCACACAACTGTAGTATAGGGGAGCTACGAATCAGAAAGCTATCCAAAATACCTGCGAAGGCACCGCTTCCCGTTCAAACAGTAGCTATACCCGCTGCCTCGTCGTCTTTCCCTGATACACGACATTCCCTAATACTCCGTATCCTCTTTCCTATCGACATCTCGTGTAACCGACGAGAACTTGACGCCTGAAAGTAGGGATATGCCGGTTGGGAAACTCTTAATCAGCCACTGGACGGTGGGGCCAGTGCTTAAAACCCTTCACTCCAAGCAAAGTTTCTAAAAAGGCAAAAAACTAGCCGGTTTCGCTCGAAAGTGGGGTGAAACTCCAGGGGCGTAGGCGGGGTACAGAGGCTAAGTGACTTCTTCGAGAGTACGGGGCATTTTCCGGCATACTGCACCGGCCCTAGGATGACGTTGTTTATCCAAGCGTAAATCGGGCCTTCAGGCCGGAAGTGGTCAAGAGAGAAAAGCATTGGGTTCTTTTTGATAGATAGGGGATAGGGAATGAAGTTTTCGTTTGGCGGAATGATGAACACACGCTTCGCGAGTCAGTTCGGACGGCGGACTATGCTCGCTGCCGCATTCGCTTGTGCACTACCAATGTCTTTGGCGACTTCGGTTTGGGCGGAACGTCCAACGGCACCCCAGTTGTTTCCAGCACAGACACTGGTTTATGTTCGCGTCGATGACAGCCGCGACATGAAAGAGAAGATGTCTGCAGCATCCACTGGCAAGATGTTCAACGATCCTGAATTGAAGCCGATCGTCGACGAACTATATGGATCGGCGGTGAAGCTCACCGCGCAAATGCAGGACGTGATCGGCGTCAATCTTGAAGAGCTTCTCGCTATTCCAAACGGTGAGATGGCATTTGGGTTTTACTACAACGATAAGAAGCCTGCCGTCGTTGCGTTGTTAGAAGCGGGTGATGAGCTGCCTGCTTTGGAAATCATTTTGTCCCGAGCCGAAGAGCAAGCTGCTAACGAAGCTGATCGCACCGAAGAGAAAATTGGTGAGCTAACTTTAGTAACTTGGAAGAATCGCAATCGAGTCAACCAAGAAGTGACCTACTTCATCGACCAAGGTGTGTTTGTCGCCGTTAATCAACCAGATGCTGCTAGAAAATTAGCGGAAGTATGGCAGGGCAAGACGGGTGAAGGGAAAGAGAAGTACAAGTCACTGGCCGAAAACCGAAAGTTCCTCACGGTTATGGCCCAGTGCGTAGGTTCGGAAGGGGAGCGACCGCAAGCTTCTTTCTACGTTGACCCGATCGGTATCGTGAAGGAATCCATCAATGCGAGCGGCAATGCCGGTGGAACTGCCGTCTTAGCTATTCTGCCTGCCTTAGGTGTCGACGGAATTCAGTCTGCTGGTGGCTCCTTGATTTTGGGAACGCAAGAGTTTGATTCGATCATTCACGCGCATTTGCAATTGGCAAGTCCACGTCGTGGTTTGCTCGAAGTGTTGCGTCCAAAAAATGGTTCCACCGCGCCGGAAGAATGGGTTCCCGCAGATGTGGGAAGCTACATGACACTGAACTGGGATGTTCCCAAGACCATGTCGGCCATTGCGAAGATTGTCGATAACTTCCAAGGGGACGATTGGTTCAAGGGGCAAATGGAAGACGCGGGCAAGCGAATCGAGATGAACATCCAAGAGGATTTCATCGATCAAGTCGCTGGTCGTATGACCATCGTTCAAGGATTCGTAAAGCCATTTCGAGTAAACAGCGGTACCAATCTATTCGCTGTCCAATTGAAGGATCCTGCCAAATTCAAAGAATCGGTGTTGCCCAAAATCAACGCGTTCATTGAAAAGCAAGGCCGCGGTACGGTCCCAACTGCTAAGTCGGGAACGACGGGAACGTTCTATACCTTGGATTTCGGAAATCGACGCGAGGATGGTCCTTCTCCCGAAGTCGTTCGTCAGCCCAAAATCTGCTATGGCGTGTTAGAAGACTATTTCTTCTTCTCGGACGACACTTACCTGATCGACGAAGTTATTTCGGCCAAAGAAGGTCGTCGCGATCTGTTATCCGATTCCGAAGATTACAAATTGATTTCGGATAAAGTCAAACAACAATTGCGCGAGAAAGAATCGTCTGTTTTGATGTTCCAACGACCTCAAGAATCGCTTCGCGTATTCTATGAAATGGCCCGCGATCCAGCGAACAAACAACGCTTGAAAGATTCGAGCCAAAACAATCCTGTTTTCGCTGCGTTATCGCAGGTGCTCGACAAACATGAGCTACCTCCATTCTCCGTGGTTGAGAAGTATTTGACTCCAACCGGAGCATTTGTTACCGAAGATGAGTCGGGTCTTCACTACACTGCTTTTTCGCTAAAGCGAGAATAGCAGTTCAAATAGGTCTGAATTTGCATCGCACAGCTGTGAGTGATGCAAGGTGTTAACACGAAAAACCGCAGTTCGCGAAAGTGGACTGCGGTTTTTTTGTTGCCACCGTTGGACGCGGGGGCTTGTTCTCTATCTGCTTCATTCGTACAAACATACCCGACACTCTGGGCTTTCAGGCACCAAAATAGTGGGCCCATGTGGATACGGACTTAATCGTTGCGGGAAATCAACATGAATTTGAATCCAAATAAGATGTTTCGACTTGATGGTCGAGTTGCTTTGGTAACCGGCAGTTCCAAAGGCTTAGGGAAGGCGATTGCAATCGGGTTGGGACAAGCTGGTGCAAAAGTCGCACTCAACTATTTCAACAATCAGAGTGCAGCAGAACAAGCATTCTCGGAATTCAAAGCAGCAGGTTGTGAAGGTGCATTGTTTCGCGCCAATGTCGTGGATGAGAACGACGTACAACGCATGTTTGCCGAGATCAAACAGACTCTTGGTCCCGTCGATATCATCGTAGTAAATGCGACTCCCGCACAGCCTCTGAAACCGATTGAAGAATATGATTGGGAATTCTATCAATCGATGCTCGACTTCTTTATCAAGAGTCCTTTCTTGTTAACACGGGCTGCGTTGCCGCATATGAAGTCGCAACGCTGGGGGCGGATCATCAACATTACCAGCGAAGTATTTCAATTGGGCGTGAGCCCCTTTACCGCTTATGTCGCGGCGAAAGGTGGACAGACGGGTTTTTCAAGAAGCTTAGCTCGAGAACTAGCACCTTTCGGAATCACTGTGAACATGATTGCTCCCGGTTGGATTCCCGTGGAACGCCACGAAAATGATCCGCAGGATATGAAGGATGCCTATTTGGCAACCGTGCCTGCTGGACGCTGGGGTGTGCCGCAAGATCTTGTGGGAGCGACGGTTTACTATGCGAGTGAGGCGTCGTCATTTGTAACGGGCCAGACCATTTCGGTAACTGGCGGTCACACAGTCCACTAAATTACGTTTCTCACGCATCGAGTTGTTATGGATCGCGATCAGTATCAAAATGTTGTGCACACGTTCTTTGATTGCCAGTCGAATGTAATCACCGAGATCTTCGGTGAATTTTTGGCGGCGATGGAAGCCGAGCAAGCCTTGCCACCGGGCTCGTGCATGTCTCAAAATTACGAGACGGCCCAGGCGAATCCCGAAATCCATCTTCTGCCCGGCAATCTAAAGGATGCACGCGATGCCATCTTTCCTTATTTTTGGGGAACTGATGGTTGGTCGAGCCCGTTGCATTTGGAAAACGTTCGCGGTCCTGCCAACTTTGCTTCTTTAGTTGGTGCCCTGGCCTGTCTTTTAAAGAATCCGAATCTATGTACCGACAGCTATAGTCAACGTTCGAACGAGCTCGAAGTAAAATCGATTACCGCTCTAGCGAATCTCGTTTTCTATCACACCAAAGATCCTTGGGGCGTGTTCACTTCAGGTGGAACTGTTTCCAATCTCTACGCAGGGAAAATTGGTGTTGAAAAAGTACAGCCTGGCGCGATGCGCGATGGAATTCAAGCTGATGAACTTGCTGCGGTTGTTTCGGACGCCAGCCACTACTGCAACAAGACAATCGTAGGTTGGCTCGGCATGGGGCTCAAGAGCTTGCATGCTGTACCAGTCGACAACAAATTGGCGATGCGTTTAGATAAGCTGCAAGAAAAGTTAGATGAGCTCTATCAAGCTGGCAAGAAAGTGGCTTATGTCGTAGCCACATTCGGAACTACGGATGCATTTGGGATCGACGATGTAGCCGCGATTCGAAGGATCATTGATGAAACGGCCCAGCGATATTCGGCCGTAGTACCGCATCTCCATGTGGATGCGGCCGTGGGCTGGACCCTCTGTTTCTTTGGGGACTATGACCTGCAAAAGAACCCATTAAAGTTCTCGGAAGCGTTACTCCCCTGGATTGCTCAAGCTCAAAAACACGCTCGCAATTTGCAATACGCAGACAGCATCACGATCGATGTGCACAAAATGGGACGTGCACACTATCCAAGCAGCGCGATTATTGTGAATCAGCGATCCGATTTGCGATACCTCTCGCGTTCCGTTGCGGATACGCCTTATTTCTGTGAAGCCGACAGCCGTCGCGATCCTGCATTGTTTACGCTGGAATGCTCTCGACCAGGTATTGGGCCATATTGCGTCATGGCTTCGCTCAATAGTATAGGCTTAACGGGTTGGCAAATGCTAACAGCCCGCGCATTGGAGTTAGCTCATTACTTGAAGCAGCGCTTGGAGAAGTTGGAATACTGTTGTGTTTTGAATCCTGGCACATGTGGTGCCAATGTCGTGTGGTGGGTTTTTTCCAAGGGAAGAGATGCCAAGAAAATCTACCAAGATCTGGAAGATGGAAAGCTAACGCCGGAAGAAGTGGGGCGTTTTTTCGCTGAAATTCGCCGGCAATTTGATAAACGTGATCGGAATATGAACGATGCCATCGATGCAAGGCTAAGCTACACAACGTCCATCGGTTTTGAGCTCAATGGTTATGAGCTACCTGCCTGGAAGGGAGTGTTTTTTAATCCAAAGACAGACGAAGCTGTAGTCGATAGATTGATAGAAAGCCTTGAAGATCTGTGATCATCCATGCGAGCAACGATGGCTTGCTGGTGGCTCTAATGATCGATCATCGTGTGTCGCAACTAATTGGCTTGGTATTCGGCTACGCGTTTCTTCATGTGGTTTAAGATGAACGGCAAGAAGACGATGCCACTGTAATGGTCAGCCAACATTTCGATGTGGTGATCCTTCGGTAACTTGGCCGTCTCGACAAGCCTTTGCGAACTGATGGGAGGGACTACATTATCGAACTTCCCGCTGTATACCCAAGTACGCTGGGGATTAAGGCGATGGGCTAAACGCAGCGGCTCGATGGTATTGAGCAATTCCTTGAGTTGCTCATCGGTAACTTGATGTTTCTCAAGTTCTTTCCGCAGGTTGGCCGCATCGCGTTCCCCGTTCTTGATGACATCGTATAACCCACCTCCGGCTAAGGTGATAAAAACAGCTTGATAACCGTCGTCCAAAGCTCCGCTGGTTGCGCTGACGAACCCCCCGAGACTTGTGCCTTGTAACGAAATGTTGGTTGAATCGACACCAGGTAATACGGCAGCCGCATCTCGAGCGCGACGAACATCGGCGATCGCTTGGCGAATGGTAGTGAATAGTTCTTTGCCACTCGGCTTGGGGCTGTCGCCACGACGTGGACCATAAAACGGGAGGTGAATCATAAACGTATGAAGACCGAGCGAGTTGAGTTGTTGGGCAATCAAGCGACCGACGACCATTCCGCTTCCGGACTCATGTACAACCACTACGGCCGGGGCTTTTTTAAGCTCTCCTTTATCATCTTTGACTTGATACCATTCCATCGACACATTGTCGTTGGATGGATGGCCGTCAGCTAAAGGGGATGTGAATTGAACGAGTGCATCGCCATGGCCATTCCAAGCATTTTGAATTCGTACATCAAAGGTTGCTGGAGTCCAGCATAGCCCAGCCAAACAGGTCTTGGCATCTTCCGATGGATCTACGCCGCTGTGGAGCGAGTCGCGGCTTTTGAACACGGAGTCGGGTGCGGGGGGAGGAAAAGAGATTGAGCTGGTGGAAACCGCTTTCAGGTTTTCTGATTCCTGGGCTGCAGGGAGAGTTGGGGGGCTGGAAATCTCTGTTCCCACGGCGCTTTGCAGCTTGTCTCCTTGCAACGAACTCAACAATCTGCTGAGATTGATTTCAACATAAGGTTGATTTGCGGCAGGTTGTTTATGGCTTGCATTGGCAACGTAAAGCATTCCCTTTTCTGGAACAAAGAGGACATTGTGCAAATTGGATTCCATGGCGACTGGTCGATCCATCAAGCGAATCGCCGATCGTTCATCAAATTTTCCGAAACTTTCGGTAACTCGCTTGCGCAAAAGTTCCAAACGCGAACCCGCCGATAGTACCACGCTATCTTCGATGCCTTCTCCGAGCATTTCGTGGGTCTGGCCTGGTTGAACCAATTCCAGTTTTTCAGGTGTGGCAGCGACACCCACAGCCGAGCGATTGTTTCCATCGGCAAAGACATAATAGTACTCGCAAGTACGTGGGCTCTCTTTCCACAGCGTAACTACTTCATCGAGTGAATCACATTCTTCGAGTGCGCGGCGCATCAATGTAGCCATTGGCACACCATCCCATTTTCCTTCACCTCGGCCCCCCATTTCGCCGAGAGAAATCTTGGCAGCATTCATGCCGCTCACCGAACCGATGAAGCCCGCGTAGCCAACATTAGCGAACGGGATTTGACCATCAATTGCGACCACAAAGGTGGTGGATGCATCTTGCAATCCAATCGCCGTCATATAGTCCAATACTCGGCCATGATAAAGTGTTCCATCTTTGGTAGCTTTGCCGTAAAGCGCGAAGCCCGAACAATGGAAGAGCTCAGGAAAAACATTGATGGTTTCAATGAGTTGCGGATCTTGTCCGAGACTGGCGGCTAACGCGCGTGTTTCAACTTTATGGCGTTCTGGAATGTGAGGAGCCAAGCGTTGATAGGCATTTGAAAGTTCCTTGGGAAACCATTTGCCCGATTGAATGGTTTGCGCCAATCCAAATGTATAGAGAACAGAATCAATGCAGCGTTGGCATTCGTTCTTGAGCAGTTCGCCATGCGCTCGCCCCACTTCTGCTGGTGTGCCTTTTAGCAGCACGATACGTTGATGGTCAATCCAGCGAAGTTCACCATTCTCAACAGAACGCGGCTTCTCTTTCGGGTTCAATAATTGTGAACCGGGAGCTAATATCTCAAAAGCGCGACGAACTCCACGCACAAACTGTCGTTCCAGCTCAGCTCGATCAATGGTCTCTTGTTTGTAGTCCGCGGGAATTTCGATCTTGGTTGCATCGGCTTCACTTGCGCTATCCTCGGTCGACAAAGCGGAAATGTGCAACGTCACGACGACATCGGTTGAGTGAACGTTGATTTCGCCCTTGTCGGCTTCGATCTGAATCTCAACATCGCCAGTTTTCCAGCTATTAGGTGTGGGCCCGGGGGCAACTTTAAGCAAGCTGGTCAGAGTGAACACAATGGCTTCTGGATCAAGTGTTTTCAGCAAAGGTTTCGCTGGAGCCACCTCCGTTTGATTACTGATAAGACGCTCGATGATGCCGTCTGGACGGAGATGGTCTTCACCTTGAATATTACCGTTGCCACTGAACGCCACTTTATGTTTGGGTAGCATAAAAGTAGTTGATTCTGGCCGACGTAAAAGTTTCATAGCATAGTCTTGATGAGTTAACTCGAGATCAAAACTCTCTCCTGAGTAACGCACCAATCGCAATTCGACAACTTGCTGCTTATTGTCGATGGGGACAGTTACTTTGCCTTCAATGGCAAAGGGGACGCTCGAGGAACGGAGCGTGTTGAGAATCGGCGTTAGGGCCATTTGAAGCGCATCGGGTGAGCTGGCAAATGTTGGGGACGCGACCAATGTCACGTATAACAGCAATGCCGCACATAGACTCAAGATCGATTTCATGGGGAGAGGTTCCAGAAGGCGATGTCCGTTTCCGTTGAAGAGGTATCCATCATAGTGCCGGGCGGAAATTCCGTGCAATCGGATTATTTCGACTTTTCAGAACGATCAAGTCAGATTGCAGTTAAAAGAGGCACATTCTGAGGCTTCAATCGTTTCAATTGGGGCAAGTGAGGCTCTTTTTCAAGCTTTGCGAGCAATCGCCGCTCCCCTTCTTCGCGATGGGGATTAAACTCCCAGTAGGTTGGCTTTGGTTACACTCTTTGTTAGGTGCCCTTCTTGGCATGCGTCCCTATTTGAAATGGCTTAAGTTTGCCATTCCATTAATCATTCTTCCGTGGCTCTTTTGGCAAGTGGACCAAGAGCAGCTTGAGATTTTGCGCCAACAGCCGAAGAATTGGTGGTTACTGAGCGCTGCTGCCCTATCTTGTTTGGTGGCGTTATGTGTCAGCTTTTTGCGGTGGATGTGGATTGTGCGCGGAGTTGGCGTCGACCTTGGACCGGCTGATGCGATTCGGCTCGGCTTCATAGGCCAGATTTTAGGGATGGTCTCGCCAGGGAGCGTGGGAGGAGACTTATTCAAAGCCATTGCAGTTGCTCGACAAAAGAAACACTCAGGGGCTTCTGCCCTCGCTTCCGTGCTGGTAGATCGCGCGGTTGGACTTTATGGCTTGGTCGTTTTGTCTACGGCTAGTTTGGCATTGATGCCCAGTGAACAGCTTACGCCGTTGCTCACTGGAATTCGAAACGGTGGTATCGCTTTATGTGTCGTAGGGGCGATTGGACTGTTGATTGCCATTATCGGCGGTCGAACTTTTGACTGGATCGAAAAGCTCGTTCAAAAAATGCCGTATGTTGGCGGAACGTTACGCCGCTTAGTCGGATCGCTTCGCGTATTCGAACATAGACCATGGTTAGTCTTGTTGGTTATGGTCATGAGTTTAATGGTGCATTCAGGACTTGCATGTAGCTTCTATATGATTTCGGCGGGGCTTTACAAAAATCCTCCTACGTTTCTTGAACACGTTCAAGTTGTTCCGTCGGGTATGGTCGCAGGGGCCTTGCCTATTGCTCCTGCGGGACTCGGGGTTCAAGAGTTAGCCCTTGTAGAGATGTTCAAGCAGCTTCCGAATGTTGATGAATCGTTTAGTGGATTAGCAGTTGCAGCTGCCTATCGATTGGTCACAATCTTCGTCTCTCTCATCGGACTGGTCTATTACTTCACCAGCCAAATTCGTATCGGCGAAAAAGAAAGCCGCGAGCTCCAGGAAGAATTGACAGAAGCCAAACCCGACCAAGCTTGAGATACTCGACGGAAAGTTATTTCGACTTGCTTGGAGTTTGTTGGATCGTTCCCACTCCCCATTTTCGTCGCAGTTCGTTGGCTTCTTGCCGCACTTGCTGCAAGAGTTCTGGAGTTTTCTTTTCCAAGGCGCTCAATTGAAATTTCAGGCGTTGGTTATCTTTCAGTTGTTCAAAATTTCGCGATAAGAAGTCCCAGTAAAGTGTCGTAAATGGGCAAGCCTTGGGACCAACGGCTTCTTTGGGATTGTACGGGCATTTTCCGCAGTAGTTGCTCATTCTATCGATGTAAGCTCCGCTAGCGCAATACGGTTTTGTTCCAACGATTCCGCCATCACCAAATTGACTCATGCCCAGTGTGTTCGGCAAGCTCACCCAATCAATAGCATCTGCGTACATGGCCATGTGCCATAAATGAAACTTGTAAGGGTCAACGCCAATTAACTGTGCCAACAACCCAAGAACCATCAGGCGTTGGATATGGTGCGCATAAGCCTTATCGCGAACTAAGCACATGGCGTCTGCCACACATGGCATTTCCGTTTCACCATCCCAGTAAAACTTCGGAAGTTCGCAGTGTGCATTGAAGAAGTTGAGCGATTCATATTTAGGAGCAAAATGCCAATAAATTCCTCGCACAAATTCACGCCAGCCGAGAATTTGACGCACAAAACCTTCGACACTGTTGAGCGATGCTCTGCCGAGATCGAGTGCCTCGATGGCGGCCTGAACGACCTCGCGGGGATTCAGTAAGTGCACATTTAGCATCGGTGACAAGCGAGAATGGTTTAGTTCTTCGGCGCCTAGCCACATCGCATCCTGAAATTCGCCGAACTTTGGCAAACGATGAGCGATGAAGTCTCGTAGAGCGGCTAATGCGCCTGTGCGTGTTACAGGTAGATCAAAGTCTTGTGTGGTGCCAGGATGGTTGTTGAATCTTGACTCCACCATATCGATTACTTCGCGTGTTAGGCTGTCGACAGCAAAGTCTTTGGTTGGGGAGATCTTACCGGGGCCAGCTTTGCCAAAACTCTTGCGATTATCGCTGTCATAATTCCAGCTTCCGCCGACGGGACCTCCATCTTCACCGAGCAAGACTTGAAACCGCTTGCGCATGTATCGATAGAAGTGTTCCAATACAAAATGCTCTCGATCTCTGGCCCAAGTTCGAAACTCATCCTGAGTCAAGTAATAGTGTGGATCGGATTCGAAATGTACGGGGGTATCGATTTGTGCGGCAATCGACTTCAGTTGCCTATAGACGCGGATGTCGCCTGGTTCCAAGATTTCAATTTTCTGTGGCTTGAAATTGCGGGAGACCCATTCGACCGCTTCCGCAAGCGAATGAACTTGATCTTGTTTCGCATTTTCCGTTAGCGAGTGATACCACACCCGCAGTCCACGTTCTTGCAATTCTTGTGCAAAATGACGCATGGCGGAGAAGAAAAACACCAGCCGAGACTTATGGCACCAAACGTGCGTAGCTTCCTCTACGACTTCTGCCATGCATACCAGATCTTGGTTGGGATCGAGGTCCTTAAGCAGCGGACTCGCATGATCTAGTTGGTCGCCAAGAACAAAGATTAGTCGGCGAACTGTGTTGCTGGAAGCGGTTGCCGCTTTCGGTGATTTGCTAGAGCGAGGCATGCCAGGTTCTCAATCGATTCTCGGGTTTAGATGGGAGAATCGTTGACTGCGCATTAAAGAGAGGGCGAGGCAAGACTCCGGGATATACTTGCGCGGGACGGTGAAAAGTCAAGTACTGCGGACGAGTTGAACAGATAATCATGCAAAGCCAAGCCGGTGCGATAGAAAAGCATCGTGGCGATATTGGCCAATACGAACAGCGACACAAATGTTTGTGTTGCTTGGTGGAGCATACTTTGGCTGCCTGCCACCATGCCCCACATCAGTGTAATGGCTGGAAGGCAGCGTATAAACTCGCGCAGCATCATCCTGCGGCGGTCTAACGGTAAACCGTATAAATTCACAATTCGTATTTGGAAAAGCATTCGCCCTAAAGAACGCCGCCCACTTCCCACAAATGCGATGTAGAGAAACGGAAGCAAAATCAAGCCGAAAGCAGATATCCAGCTCGTCCAACTCCAGTAGCGGAAAAAGTCTGACAGTTGCACGATTGCTGTCCAAGCAAACAAAGGCAAGGCAAAGCAAAGTAGCACAAATTGATCGATAATGAATGCCGTGGCTCTGGGAGCAAAGCCCGCAATTGTTGAGCCGATTGGAATAAGTGGATAGAGATCATCCATCAATTCTTCGTAGTTCTGATATCGGCCTTCAGGCGTTTTAGTCAACAGCTTAGACAGCAATGCTTTCCAGCCCAAAGGAACGGACGGGGGCCATTGAGTTGGAAAGTCCACTTCGGCCGTTTGGTGCTTTTCAAGTTTCTCTGCTAACGATTCCCCTGTGAGTTGAATCGGCAGTCGATTGAAGGTGAGTTCAAAAAGTGTTACGCCGAGGGAGTACATATCGCTTTGAGGTGAATTAGCAGAGCCGGATAAAAGTTCTGGTGCGAGATAGTTTGGCGTTCCCGAAATCGGTTTGTCGTCTTGATTTTCCGAAACTAGACGCGATAAACCAAAGTCGCTCAACTTGATTCGCGTCGAGCTTGCAACCAGTAGATTGCTGGGTTTAATATCGCCATGAATGATGCCGAAATGACTCGCATGTCGCAATGCATCGGCTACTTGTACTGCAAGGTGAATAACACTGTGGAATGGAAGCGGCTCTTCTTTGGCTTGTTGGGCAACGGTACGACCTGACACCAATTCCATAGCCAGAAATGGTTCATCGTTGTGCTGTCCAACATAATAGATTGTCACAATATTCGGATGATTAAGTCGAGCTTGAGCGACGGCTTCTTGCAGTAATTGGTCAACGGAGTATTGCCCACCTTTTTCAGCGATCGAACGGCGGAGTACTTTCACGGCGACGTACCGCTGAAGCGATGTATCAAGGGCTCGATACACCACGCCCATCCCACCTTCGCCCAAACGTTTTTCCAACAGAAAGTGGTCGAGCTTTAATCCAATATGTGGATCATGATCAGAGTGTTCGGTTGAAAAATCCCATTGGGCCGTTTCCTCCAACGAATTGAGACTCACTGTGGCGGTCATCGCGTCGCGAAAAGCAGCGGCCGGGATCTCTCGATGGCAATGTTCGCAGTGTCCTCCCAGTTTCGGATTCAAATCGAAAACGGTTCCGCATACGCAGCGATAAGATACGCTGTGTGGGATTGCCGTTTTGATTGGAACCTGAGGGGGATTCATAGAGATGAGTTGAGTGGAAAAGAAATTCAAATAGGCGAATGAGCCCAAGGTGCTTTTGGGGGCAAACCATATTCTTGGCAATTCGAATAGGCTAGGTCAACGCAGCACAGATTCCTTGTAGAATACCCGCACCTAAAGGCATTTGCAGGGCCTCTGGCGTAGATTTTGTACATTTGAAAAAAGGTATTGTGGTATGACGCCTTCCAGCGACCTCATCCGTGAGTTGCCCACCCCCTCCTTGGTTGTTTCCGGTAGTGCAGTTCGGCAGAACATTAGGACCATGCAATCCTATTGTCAAACCCATCATCTCCAATTGGCGCCGCATACTAAGACCCACAAGTCTCAATTTGTTGGTAATCTGCAAGTTGAAGCTGGAGCCGTAGCTTTAACCGTAGCCAAAGGTGGCGAAGCCGAGGTAATGGCTAGGGTTAGTTCTGAAGTATTTATTGCCTATCCACCGATCGGGACTGAGCGTTTGGCCAAAGTGACCGAATTGGCAAAACGTGTCAACATCCGTGTGGGAATAGATTCAGTCGAAGCGGCAGACTACATTTCCGCAGGAGCTACAGCTGCGGGCGTTAATCTTGGGGTGATGGTGGACTTGGATGTTGGTTTTCAGCGAACCGGCGTCAGGTCCGTAACCGACGCCATCGCCTTAGCATCCAATATCCACAAGAAACCTGGATTAACATTGCGAGGTGTCATGTGTTTTCCCGGCAACGTCGGCACAACCGCCGACGATCCACAGTGGACGAAATATATCGATCAAATTGGGAGTTTTTTGAACGATTGGAAGAAGCTCGGACTACCGGATCCGATCGTATCAGGAGGTTCGACTCCAACTGCCAAGCGCTCGCATTTGAACCAATGGTTAACCGAGATCCGTCCTGGCACCTATGTTTATAACGATGTCAACGAATTGAAACTCGGAGTTGCAAGTATCGAGGACTGCGCGGCACGTGTTATGTGTACTGTGGTAAGTCGACCAACCAAGAGTAAGTGCATCGTCGATGCGGGCAGCAAGACACTTTCAAGTGATCGCTGCGGTCCAGCACCTGATAGCGGTTTTGGAATGGTCGTCGAATTTCCGCAGGCTAAGATTTCGCGCCTCAGCGAGGAGCATGGCGAAATTGAATTCGGTGAGACCGAAATGGCGCCCGCCGTTGGTTCGCGCCTAACCATTATTCCGAATCACATCTGCGTCTGCGTAAATCTACAAAACCATTTCTTCTGGCATGAAAACAATATGTTACAGAAGATGCCCGTCGACGCACGGGGGTTATTGGTTTAGCAGATTTCCTATTACGCGCCGTGTCGTTTGGCGAGTTCGTCTCGAAGGCGAGCGGCGAGTTCGTATTGTTCCTTGTCAACCGCTTCGCGCAAACGTTCTTGCAACGTTTTGCCGATCGCGTATTCTTCCCGCAACGATTCTCGCAGTTGTGTCAAGCGTCCGACGAGTTCGTCATCTTCGAACTCATCTTCTACTTCATGTTCCACAAACACAGTGCGGATTTTCTCCAAGCCTTCATTGATTTCTGTAACAGCTTCTTCCGCATTCGATTCCTCAAGGGCGGCGAGAGCAGCAGCTTGAGTGCGATGGAACAGAACGAATGGGCGATATTGTTCGTGATTCATCGTCCATTCGTCGTCGGGCGAATGTTCCTTGCAAAAGTCCATCAATGCCAGTGTGTGATCCGCGTCAGCACAAGCGCGACGATAATATTGCAATCGGAGCCAAGAGATACGACGATGGTAGTATTGGACGAACTCACGATCGACTTCAAAACACTGTTCTTCGTCGAGCACCATGTCAGGTGTTTTCGTTTGGGCATCGAGCAAATAGGCAAGGTAGGTTGGGAACCCACTTGGCTGCGCTCCATCGGGCCGACCGCGTGTTTCCATCTGCAAAACACCCATGTCGACTCTCATCTGCACAACATCTCTGCCGTCATCACCTTTGATGAGTCGGACGCTCAGAGAGTGTGGATCGAAGGACCAGTCCTTGAGAAGTTTATCTAGGTTCGGATGCCGCATTTTTATTTTCCAATCTTTTCGCGATCAGCGTCAGTAAGAGTATAACCACCTACTGCTCGACGTGAAGGTTGGCGGGTGTTGTAAGGGACCGAAAATAGGTCATGCACCCCCAAACATGCGTACCATCCGTTAGACTTGAATCGAGATCCGGCTGGGATAAGCTGGCGGATGTTATAGCTAAGTCTATGTTAGAAAAGACTTTGCGTCGAATACGCGGCACTCGAGTTTGGCTCGTTTTTCTGGGAAAGAGTCCCTATTTACGCCCGGTTCTATGTTGGGGAAGTTTGGGGGCTCGTGTGGACAGTTGTTTTTGCATCCATTTGGCAACATTGTTCAGCTTGAGCCTGTAAACGGCTGACAAGCCAAGTTTCAGGATAGATGACGAAGCTGAATTCCCGTGATATTCGCAGTTGGGCTTGTTGTAGTTCATGCCACGCCGTGGCGATCTTGCCGGAATATTCGTTATGACTGAACCGCACGCGTTGGGCGAGTTGGTTTCGAACACGCTCAAGATCCTGGTGCCACTGCTTGCGACTTCCTTCGGTAGGTCTGGCTTTCAGCAAGGCCATTTTTTGTGCCAGGAGTTCTCGTTCGTCAGGACCTGATAGAGGCAGAGTTTTTTCTGGATGGTAGAGGTGTTTGCGTTCCAGCTGTCGCGCATCGAGCCAAGTTGATTTCGCGTTTTGGAACAGCATGTAGTTCTGGAAGCAATGGTCACGTGAGATCGTACGATCAGAGAGAAGCGATTGTTGGGAATCTTCGAATGGGAAGTATAAGGTCCCACTGATGACGGAAAACTCTGGCGGTTGGAAATCAAAAAAACTCGCCATGATCCGATCATTGAGTTGATCGTATTTGCCACCTCCAATGCCATGTACAAACCAATCAGCCAAGAGCATGCGCAACGACATGGTCGTTAACAATGCACGCGGTCTTAGAAAAATTCCTTCCGCATCTAAGTTGGCGAGACGATGTAAAATAGTTTCATCGCTATCATGCCGAGACCAGCTGCAGAGGATGGTTTTCTGATCTGTCAAATAAATCTGGTTTCCATCTGCTCCCGCAAATACAGCGCGACGTCGGGGATCTTCACTGGTATGCACCCACACCGGGATTTCAGTTTCAGCGTTGACCTTTCTTAAGTCGGGGACGGGGTGAGAGGTACTGCGAATACGATGAGCCTCGCGATAATGCGTGAGAGACAGATTGTGCACATTGCGAAATCGTTCGCGCTGAGTCACCAAATGGAGAAGCAGGAGTCGAAATCCGGTTGACTTCACCAGTTGTCCCGAGAAAAACTCTTTATTGTGAACGCCATGTTTCATCTCGAGCGAATGTCGTAGCGTGGCAAAGATATGGCCAACAGAATGTCCCGCATCGCGCAGGTGGAGTGCATGTCCCCACATCGAATCAATGAGAGGGGTGTTCCCAAAATGTGAGAGTGTCGAAGATAAACGGTTCGCAAAAGAATCAAAGAGCTTGGCATCTTTAAGGAATTGACGTTCCCACGGAACGCCTTGTGCGGACGAATCCCATGGTATGATCTCGATTTCTAATGCTCCGTCTGCTGCTCGCGAAGGAACGCGGATGGAGACCTGATTGCAAACATCGTGGTCTACAATCAGATTCAACGCTATGCTCGAATGTTGTTTTGCCATTTCGTGGAGGGCAAAATTTTTCAACCACACGCCTGGATGAAATAGCTCGGGCTGATGTCCGCCTACGATCCAAGGTGTAGAGGGATCGACATGGAGGAGTGAGCCAATTTCGTACCGCGTTTGCCTTCGCACATCTCTCAGGGATGTGCCGTATATCGAAACATGTGAACTGTCCAGCAATTGAGAATTTTTGGCTATTCCCGCTGAAAGCTCTTCCGACGATGCGGTGCAGAGAATTTCCCCATGTCGGCGCGGAGCTCGAAAGTGAAGATAAGATTCAGCTTTCGAGCTTGTGGACATCAAGGACACTCCTGGCAAGTTGCGGGATTGGATTCTGGAAGTGAAAATCCAAGGGCCTGCATTTCATGAACGCTGCGTTCAATCACTTCATTGTAATACTTTAAGCGTACTTCGGCTTGATCGAGTTGACCACCAAAGCTTCGAGAAAGATCGAGGTAGATCAAGGGGACAGGGATCTCAATGATGTTCATACGACGCATGGCAGCTTGTACCCAAAGTTGCAACGGCATCGCATAGCCAAACTCGGTCACGTTTAGGCTGCGGAGCGCATCGACTCGATAGGCTTTGAAGCCGCAGAACGCATCTGTGAGTTGCAGCCCCAATAATTGGTTCAGTTGGCGGGTGATTGTCCGGTTGACAAACAAACGCTGCGCTGGGGGAGCACTGTCGCCGGGATATGTTTTGAGATAACGACTGCCGGAAACAATGTCGGCCGTGGTAGCGGCGGATACAAAACGTGGGATACGTTGTGGTTCGTGTTGTCCATCGCAGTCGAGTGTTACGATGACTTCGAAATCGTTGTCCATCGCGTATTGGAACGCCGTATTGAGGGCGGCCCCATAACCTCGATTTTGAGGATGCGTTAGGGTGGTGATATCGTTGCGAGTTTGAAGTTGTTCGGCAGTGCCATCCGTCGAGCCATCGTTGACAACAACTACGTTTTGGGCGTGTTGAACAACTTGGTCTAATACTTCGTTAACAGAACCAGCTTCATTGTAAACTGGCAATGCTGCGAGCCAACGTGTTGTCATTGTCCATAACCCTCCAAGTGCGTCGACCGACATTCGTACACTCGCATTTTAGAAGGTCGGAAAGTAGGGTCAACGTTCGATGGCGGACCGTGGGCGGGAATGTACCTTATTTACGGCCTGATTGAGGGGGCAGTAACGTTTGGGAAAATCTGAAGGCGCGCGAGGGGGGCTACAAAGTGTCCAAGACAGCGAACAATGGTCCACTAGGTTCGGATTCGCGTTTGCTTCCCCAAACCTCAATGTTGGGGTATCGGTCGGAGATGAGCCGACCAAGGTGGTTCATCGCGAATTTTTCACTAGCGAAATGTCCCAGCAAAAGGAGCGATATTCCATACGACTGCGCTTCGAGACATTGATGAAAAGTAGCTTCCCCTGTCACAAACATGTCGCACTCACTTTCGCGTGCGGCTGCGATTAGGCTTCCTCCACTACCACAAACGATACCCACCTTCGTAACTGGTGCTAAACGCTCTCCAACTACCGAAACTGAGCCGATCGTTAAAGTTCTTTGGAGCGTTTTGGCAATCGATTCGAGTGTGGCTTTTCCGGCGACTGTTCCTACGCGGCCTGTGCCAAGTTGGCGTTTGGCAAGTTCGGGTTGCTTCGAAGGGATCAGCGGAGCACAGTTGGTCAAGCCAATAATCTGGGCCAGTTGTGCGTTGATTCCACTGGTCGTGTTGTCCCAGGCGGTATGCAACGAAATCACCGCGATACCAGCTTGAATAAGATCCAACAGCATAGAGCCAGGAGTCGAGTCCGCCGTAATGCGTTTGAGTGCATGAAAAGGAAGTGGATGATGGACGACCACCAAATCTGCCTTGAGTTCAATCGCTTCGGCGACATTTTCGGGAACCAAGGTTAGGGCGGTCATGAGCTTGCGAACCGGGGCATTGTTTCTCCCCACCAACAGTCCCACGTTATCCCAGCTCTCCGCTAATTCCAATGGAGCAACAGAATTTAGATAGTTGGACACTTCTCCGACGTACGTCATTGGCCACCCTCGATGCCTTGTAGTTGGGACCTTTTTGTCCGCAGCAGCGATCGAATTATCGCTCCTACAAATCGTTGTAGCGGAAGAGGTAAAGAAATGCTACCGAGGGTGTTTCTTACCAGTCCACGTTCGTGCGGTAGTTCAAGAACCGCCCGTTATCGAGTTGTTGACATCGCAACCAAATCGTTTTGCCCTTCAACTCCGTTGCTTTTTCCAAACGATAATAGCGAGTGACACGGCCCGGTGGAATCTGCAGTAGTTGCTGGCGAACGTGGACGCGATCCGGCGCAAATAAGGTGCATTCAAAATCGAGCACTCGATCGGTGTTATTCACTAGGTCTTGTCGAATGACTAAGTTGCCGTCTGGATCAACTTCATAGGAGAGCTCAACCTCGATATCTTGAGCTCCAATGTAAAGCGGATGGAACACGCGGAAGCGATATTGAGTTCCCGATTGGATTTCGAAGATGGCCGTTACCATTTGTTTTCCGGTAGACGCATCAGGCCGCAGGTTCAAATCGATCGGCAATTCGACATCTTGACGATTGGTTAAGTCGAAGGTTTTTTTCACGCTGGAGTTATGGATCAATTCGGGAGCAAATAGTTCGAGTGAACCGACAACAGATTGATCAAAACCGTTCGAGAAAGCGGCCTTCAATTTGAATCTCGCTGCACCTGGAACTTGATTGTCGTAATTGCTTAACTTGAAGCTGATTCTCCAACGAGCAATTGGCAAATTCAGGCCCGTGACAATTACGGGTTCATTACCGAACTCGACGACCTGTTCTTTGAAGGAGCCATCAACCACCGTCTCAGGAGTGCGGGTATTACCCCATAAATCACAGACTCGAATATCTTCACCCAAGTACAATTGCTCGGTGGTTTTACTGTGGTTCCAACCAATGAGTATCGCTTCACCATCGCGTTCAAATACATAATTCGTTGTGCCGCCACGCAGCGCGAACGAGCCAACATATTGTGCACCAGTTAAGTGGTAAGCGAGCGTACGCCAAGGTAAAAACAAAACTGTGGGAGAGCCATCGGTCAACATCATACCGGTGTGCTCGTGGATTGGATCGGGAATAAAGGCCGCTTCCACTCGATACTTTGCGGCTACGATCATACGCTCCACAAGGTTCTGTATACGATGCTCGGTTGGATAACGCCGAGAATCAAGCGGTTCTACAGCGATCCAACGCATGTGGGCTTCTTCGCCCAAGAGTTGCACGTATGATTCGAGCTCATCACTGGTTAAAGGTGGATAGGCTCGCAGTGTTATGAAGTCGCTCGGCGTGTTGACATTCACTGGGCCAGCATCCAGCCAATTCCAAGGTAGGCCCACTTGAATGTCTTGCCCGAACTCTTGCAAATGTTTGCGAATGTCCCCTAAACGTTGAGCGAGGTTGGAATATCCTTGAAAGCTCAAGTCTTTATCTGATCCCAGTTGGAATAACACCAAGCTTAATGACATTCGCGTCATCACCGGATCTAAGTGTGGTTGCCAAAGATCTTTATCTTGGAATAGTTGCGCAGCGTTGGCTGTTCCAGAAGTTGAGAATGTAGAGCGAATATGTTTGGGTGGTAGGTCCAGTACACCAATACACCGAAGTCCCAAGTTCTGCAAACGGTCAATCAACCAAGCATACTCATCACTTTTTTCCAAATCGTGCGGGTCATACCACACGGGGATTTTGATCCACCCCAGAGCTGCTTGCTGTGCCAGTGTCGGTAAGTGATGAAAGTCCGCTGGCATCGAATCGGCTGTGAGGCTCCAACCAAAACGTCCCTTTCCACTGGATACATCCGAGTTGATAACCGCAAGCGAGACAATACGGTACAGCGTCTGATTAGCAGCTCGCCCTAGTTCGACGCGCACAGAATAGAAACCTGGTTCGCGGACAGTCGGTTGCCATATCGCTTCACCGTCAACTTCAAGTTCGTTGAACTCTTGGATTCCTATTTCGGCGAGTTCGGTACTTATCAACGTCTCTTTATCTTTGGGACGTTCAAAGCGTATTGCGGCGTCTTCGATTTTTTTACCGAACCGATCAAGCAGATGAAATTGAACCACTCGATTTTCTTCGCTGAGGCCCGTGGCGACGACGCGCACCCTCACCTCTTCTCCTTCGGCGAAAATGTTGGCAGCGCGATCTAGCGTCATACGAATGCGAGGAACCTTCCAAATCCGTATGCGATCAACTCGTACGACACCCTGAGCCGAGGAGGACTTGGGGCCTTCTACCATAATGCGGACGCGTCCCTTGCGCGCGAGAGGCATAGGTTTTTCTTGCAAGGCGTTGATTTCCAAAGAATGCCAGGGCGCATTACCGGTCAATTGCGAAGTGGCATGAGTGCTTATGATATTGTCTTGCTCATCGAGAATTTCGAGCTGCGCCCAGACGCGGTGGTCGGATAAATCTTGGCACTGCATGTCGAGTTGCATGCTGTAGTAGAATCGCGGCTCGATGGTGATGTTTGGGCTGCATAGATTGATAGAGCCACCATCCAAACGCATTTCCAGACAGCGATCGATAGCCTTATCGAATAGCTTATCGATTTCTGGTGGAAGCGATTCTAGAACTACTTTTGAAGGTAGACGCCCCCGTTTCCAGCCAACATACATTTTGCCGATCGATTTTCCGGCTTCAATCGAAGCGGTATCCAGGTCTCTGTTGCGAGCGACAATTTCGACAGGTAGGTATTTGGGGTATTCGCGACTTACGGTCCTTTTCCAATCGTCTGGCCAAAGGTCCAGGTTGTTGTCACCTTGTCGTTGAAAATCCCAGCTAGCAGTTAACTCTGCCAGAGCTTTCTCTTGAGTGCTGGCGTTGACTTTTGAGTGATCCTGACGCGTCATCCAACGATAGAGTTTAGAGAAGAAACTGTCATCTTCATCTTCGTCGGATAACGTCGACATAGAGTTGTTGACGTTTTGGGGAGAGTCAACGCTGTTTTCCGTCGGTGATTTCTGAGCTGAACTGTCCGCCGAATCTGCAGCTGCCGGGGAGTCGGGTTGGGCAGTGCCCGTTGGCGATTTTGTCAGCGTATCGGTGTTGGTGGGCGTTTCATCAGCGGTAGACCGCCCCGCCGCCAGTATTACAATAGCCAGCACGAACCATACGATTGTCTGCGCAAGTATCTTGGCAGGAATCGTATTCCCTCCCGCAACTTGATGGTGTTGTGGAGGATAGAGTCTCTTGAAAGGGGAACTCATCATGGCACAACTGACAATAGGAATTCAACCGGCTAACTTAAACGTACCGCTTAAGCAAGGTTTGCACATTGCAGCGGAAATGGGTGTTCAAGTCATCGAGATTGATGCACGAACTGACATTTCCTTTAACGATCTTTCCGACACAGCCGCTCGGCAAATTCGGAAAATGATCAATGATCTGAATTTGCAGGTTGTAGCGTTGAAGTTTGTGACTCGACGTGGATACGGCGAGGCGGATGATTTAGAGCGTCGAGTAGACGGGACGAAGCGGGCCATGAAGCTGGCTTACGCCCTCGGGGCCAAGTATGTGGTGAACTCGATTGGTAAAGTACCTGCTGATGCCACTGACCCTAAATGGCAAATGATGAAAGAAGTTCTGACCGACCTTGGCAATTACGGGCAACGCACAGGGGTATTTTTGACGGCCGAAACAGGGAGCGAACCGTTATCTGATCTATATCAGTTAATCCGGGCCAGCGCCGAGGGAACGGTGGGTATCGCCCTGAATCCAGGGAACCTCTTGATCAACGGTTTTGAATTCCATAATCAGTTGTCAAGCGTATCTGATCATGTTTATCTGGTGCACGCCCAGGATGGTGTACAAGATCGTGCGCGAGGTCGTGGTTACGAAGTGCCGTTGGGACGAGGTTCTGCTGAGTTTCCGGAGATCGCCGCTACCCTTGAGGAGCGGCAATATCGCGGTGCTTTTGTGATTCAACGCAGTGTCAACAGTGGAGCCCGAGAAGAGATCGAACTAGCAGTGAGCTTCCTGCGGAGTCTCTAACATAATCGTAATTGGAAGCTGATTTTCTCATTCGAGTCCGGTGGGCAGGTCTGCCCCTTGCCCAAGTCATCCCCTTCATGTTAGCTTCTGGAAATTTTATTTTTCTGGCGAAGGTTTTCGGCCCCAGAAAAGGGGGTTCTGCTGTAGTGGTTTTGGCCGCGAAGTGGAATCGGATTTTTGGCCTATAACCTTAGCTGTCCAACATTCACGCATTTACCCTGTGAGGGAAAAAGTGCCACGACGCGACGATTTGCGCAAGATCTTGTTAATCGGTTCAGGTCCTATTGTCATCGGACAAGCCTGCGAATTCGACTATTCAGGTACGCAAGCCTGTAAAGCACTTCGAGAAGAAGGTTACGAAGTCGTATTGGTCAACAGTAACCCTGCGACCATTATGACCGACCCTGCATTAGCAGATCGAACCTACATTGAACCTCTTACTTGGGAAGTGGTAGCGAAGGTAATTGAACGCGAACGCCCTTGCGCCTTGCTGCCAACATTAGGTGGACAAACAGGCTTGAATGTTGCCATGGACTTACATCGCAACGGCGTTCTCCAGCAATACGGCGTCGAGATGATCGGGGCCAAACCTGATGTCATCAATAAAGCTGAAGACCGCGATCTGTTCAAGCAAGCTATGGACAAGATTGGCTTGTCCGTGTGCAAAGGACAAGTCGTTCGATCCATCGAACAAGCCCGACAGGTGCTGGCCCAAATAGGCTTGCCAGCAGTGGTGCGTCCAAGCTTTACGCTCGGCGGTAGCGGTTCGGCTATCGCGTACAACCGCGACGAGTTTGACGCTCTCGTTCTCAATGGCTTAACACAATCGCCTATTCACGAAGTTCTGTTGGAAGAGTCCATCATCGGCTGGAAAGAGTACGAGATGGAAGTGATGCGAGATTTGGATGATAATGTCGTTATCATTTGCTCCATCGAAAACTTTGATCCGATGGGAGTGCACACTGGCGACTCGATCACCGTCGCTCCAGCTCAGACGTTGACGGACAAAGAATATCAAATGATGCGCGACGCAAGTTTGCGCGTGATTCGCGAGATCGGTGTTGAGACGGGGGGTTCTAACATCCAGTTCGCCATCAATCCAAACGATGGCCGAATGATTGTGATTGAAATGAATCCGCGCGTTAGCCGCTCGAGCGCATTGGCCAGTAAGGCGACCGGATTCCCCATTGCAAAAATTGCCGCGAAACTTGCGGTCGGATACCGGTTGTGGGAATTGCCCAACGACATTACCCGCAAGACCAAGGCCTGCTTTGAGCCGACGATCGATTATGTGGTAACCAAGATCCCACGTTTCGCATTCGAGAAATTCCCCGAGGCGGATCCAACGCTCACTACCCAAATGAAGAGCGTTGGTGAAACGATGGCAATTGGTCGAACCTTTAAGGAATCGTTCCAAAAAGCCTTGCGCGGATTGGAAGTTGGCGCCTTCGGATTTGGTTGCGATGGGAAAGATCTATGGGGAACCGATCGACAACCTGACGAAGAAACCATTCGCAGCAAGTTGGCTGTTCCAAATGCCGACCGCGTTTTTTATCTTCGCTACGCGATCAAGTTTGGGATGTCGCTCGAAGAGATCTATCGCATTACGTTCATTGATCCCTGGTTTTTGGATCAGTTATTTCAACTGGTTGAGTTGGAAGATCAGATTCAGGCCGTTGGTTCATTGGATGCGATTTCCAAGGAACTGTTGTTGCGGGCCAAGCGTTGCGGTTTCTCCGATCGGCAGTTAGCCAAACTGTTGGGAAGTGACGAAATGGAAGTTCGTCAGCGTCGCAAGGCGCTGGGGGTCATTACCACCTTTAAGTCGGTAGATACATGTGCGGCGGAATTCGAAGCCTACACGCCGTACTATTACAGCACTTACGAGTCCGAAGATGAAACGCCGCCTAAGTTAATCGACAAAAAACGGGTGATGATCTTGGGTGGTGGGCCTAATCGTATCGGTCAAGGTATCGAATTCGATTATTGCTGCTGCCACGCCAGTTTTGCTCTTCGCGAAATGGGCATCCAGTCCGTGATGGTCAACAGCAACCCGGAAACGGTCAGCACCGACTACGATACCAGCGATTTGTTGTTCTTCGAACCGCTGACGACCGAGGATGTGCTCAATATCTGCGATCGGATTCAGCCCGATGGTGTGATCGTGCAGTTTGGTGGCCAAACTCCTTTGAATTTGGCTCGCGCGTTGCACAGTGCAGGTGTTCCCATCATCGGTACTTCCGTGGATACGATTGAAGCTGCCGAAGATCGCGAGAAGTTCCAACAACTGCTCATTGAATTGAATTTGAAGCAGCCGGCCAACGCCATCGCTCGCACCATGGATCAAGCTCGCAAGGAAGCCCAAAAGGTTGGCTTCCCTGCACTGGTTCGTCCCAGCTTTGTGCTTGGTGGGCGTGCCATGGAGATTTGCTATGACCAGAGCCAATTCGAGCGCTTTGTGGCTGAAGCATTTGTGGTCGCCCAAGGGCAGCCCGTTCTAATCGATCGCTTCCTAGAAGATGCGACCGAAGTAGACGTCGATGCTTTGTCGGACGGTGAAAATGTCGTCATCATGGGCATTATGGAACACATCGAAGAAGCTGGTGTGCATTCAGGTGACTCTGCTTGCTGTATTCCTCCGTTCAATCTAACTCAGGATGTATTAAGTGATATCCGCAGCGCGACCATTGCTATGGCTAAACGCTTGCGTGTGGTTGGCTTGATGAACGTCCAATTTGCGGTCAAGTTTGAAGACGGCAAAATGAATGTCTATGTTCTGGAAGTGAATCCACGTGCTAGCCGCACCGTTCCGTTTGTTGCTAAGGCGACGGGCGTACCGGTTGCCAAGTATGCCGCCAAAGTTATGGCCGGCATGACGATTAAAGAGTTGGGTGTCGAATCCGAGCCTATTCCTCGCCATGTCTCCATCAAGGAAAGCGTGTTCCCATTCCGCAAGTTCGCAGGCGTGGACATCGTTTTGGGGCCAGAAATGCGAAGTACGGGCGAGGTGATGGGGGTCAGCGAACGCTTCTCCATCGCTTTTGCGAAGAGCCAGTTGGCGGCGGGCGTTGTTCTACCTTTGGAAGGCAACGTCTTCCTCAGCTTGGCGAGTCGGCAACGAGGCGGTGTCGAAGAAATGGCGAAGTCCCTGCATCAATTGGGATACAAGATTTTAGCGACGGCTGGAACTGCAGCAGAGATTGAGCGCTGTGGGGTACCCGTTGAGCGAGTTAAGAAGCTGGCCGAAGGTCATCCCAATCTTATCGATTATCTCAAGAACGGTGATGTTAAGTTGATTATCAATACACCGAGCGGAAAGGGTGCTCGCACCGATGAAGGTCGAATTCGCGCAGCTGCCGTTCAGCATGGCGTGCCGTGTATTACGACTCTGGCTGCGGCTGGAGCGGCGATTCGGGCCATGGAAGCTCTGCGACGCGAAGAATTGACTGTGCTGTCGCTCCAAGAGCGATTTGCTTAGGCGTGGCGGTTGCAAAATCGTTACAATTAGAACGAACGAATTCTTTCGGAATCAAAGCGGTGCGGGTTTGACCCACACCGCTTTTTTCGTTTCCCCAGCCAACCATCGTTCTCCCACTTTTTGAGGCAAATTCATCCGGTTTATTTGCCTCTCCCCCGATATGAACTAGTTTTTAGTTGGAGTTGTTAATTTACTCGGGGACTCTCGCTGCACGAGGCTTAGCGTGTTGGTTTCCCGGCCAGAAGATGATTGACTTGGAGTTGCTTACATGTCCCTGGTAAGAGACATTCGTGATCTAGAGGAAGTATTGGCAAACGCGCAGCTTCCAGCGCTGCCACAAAGCGCGATCAAATTGTTGGAGCTTTCGAAAGATCCGGCCAATGGTCCAGCAGATTACGCAAAACCCATCGAAGCTGATGCTGGCTTGATGAGCCAAGTTTTGCGATTCGTGAATTCTTCGTATTTCGGATTTTCGCGAGAAATTGCCTGTGTTCAACAAGCGATTACGTTAGTTGGCGTAAGAACGGTTAAGAATTTTGCTCTGTGGAACGCCGTCTTTAGTGTGGTACCGAATCCCAAATTTGGTCCATTCGATTTGAAGAATCTGTGGCAAGATTCGCTGCGTCGCGCCGTGTTTGCTCGTTTGCTTGGACGGAAACTCAAGCTGCAAAATTCAGAAGATCTCTTTGCTGCGGCGTTGCTGCAAGACATTGCGATTCCCATGTTGCTCAAGAGCCTGCCTGAGCAATACGAGCAATTGATTCAGCGTCGTGCAACCGACAAGATTCGTCTCTCGTCTTTAGAGCGAGAGGTATTTGGTTGGGATCATGCGGAAGCTGCTGCTGCGTTGGTTCGCAGTTGGCATCTCCCAGAAGAGTTTGCCATATTGATTGAACGGCATCCAAGTTTGGAAGAACTGTTGTCGTCGAATCCTCCGAAATACGATGCCTCATGTGTTGCTCTCGCTTCGCTGCTCCCTGCTTGCAAAGATCAAGATTGGAGAGAGCTGAACGAGTTCATTCGTGGAATCGAGAAGTTGCTTCCTGGTTCGGCTTCGAATCTGGAGAGCATTCTTGAACAAACAGATAAGCAATTCACGGACTTTGCTCCGATGATGAAACTTCCATGTCCTCCAACATCGTTGGTTGCAGCCCTAAAGGCACAGCAAGAAGCGGAAGCGGAAGCGTAAAGAAATTGAGGGACTTGCCTTCTGGGCAACTCCATGGCCAG